>Ga0255366_10020_pt1 | contig 22540 bp, 19 predicted proteins | sample ANMaggSeSYBR01C4_FD_182086 | JGI IMG/M metagenome (GOLD analysis project Ga0255366, IMG submission 182086) | Sediment cell enrichment communities from methane seep in Santa Monica Basin, California, United Staets - ANME aggregate JGI... | ecosystem: Environmental > Aquatic > Marine > Cold seeps >... | reverse complement strand
GAAAATATAGTTATAGTCAGACGTTTGGCAGAATCATACCGATTGACAAATAATATGGAAGAAGCTGAAATCTGGTATGCAAAACTAGTCAATTTCCCAGATGTTAACCCCATCGATATATATCATTACGCCCAACTATTGAAGAGTATCAGAGATTATGAAGAAGCCTTAATTTGGATTGACAAATACTATAGGTTAACCGGGAATGAGTGGGCTAAAAGACATTTGACAGATATGAATTACCACATCCGGCTTTCTAAAAACTCACAGAATTATCAAATAATCAATTTAGCAACCAATTCAGAAGAAGCCGACTTTGGACCCTCATATTATAAAGATTATATCATATTTGCATCTTCCAGAAAATCAGAAGAATCAACTGATTATGTTTATGCATGGGATGAAAATCCTTATCTGGAATTATATGAATCAGAGATTAGAGACAATGGAGAACTGTTTAATACTCAAGTACTGACAACGAATAAAAAATCAAATTACCATGAAGGACCTGCATCTTATAGCTCAACAGAAAATGTTATCTATTTTACCCGAAATAATTGGACAACAACTGTTGATACATCGAAAGAAAATACCCTGAATATTTTCAAAGCAACTGTTGAGGATGGTGAATGGGTAAATGTTGAGAGTTTATCATTCAATAGTGATGAATACTCTTGCGGACATCCTACAATAACATCTGACGGAAATAGATTATACTTCATTTCTAATAAACCTGACGGATTCGGAGGCACCGATATATATTATAGTGACAAAAATGGAGAGGATTGGAGTGAGCCAGTCAATGTAGGCTATAATATCAATACCATAGGAAATGAAATGTTTCCATTTATTCATGAAAACGGAACTTTGTACTTTGCTTCAGATGGTCATTTAGGACTTGGGGGATTAGATATATTTTCAGCTTATAAAGACTCAACAGAAGTTTATAATGTAGAGAACCTGGGTGCTCCCATCAACAGCTCAAGAGATGACTTCGGATATATCGTTGACAAAGATGAAATGAAGGGATATTTTTCATCTAACCGACCTGGAGGTCAGGGAGATGATGATATATACTGGTTTAAACGAGAAAAATTAAAACTCATCGGTTCAGTAAAAGATATACTTGATGAAAGATTGTTGGGTGAGGTTGAAGTAATCCTCGCAAATAGTGAAGGAATAAAATTGGATTCTTACATAACAACCGAAATTGGTGAATATGAATTTAAGATCGCTTATGACAAGGACTATAAATTAATGGTTGAAAAAGAGGGTTTTGCAAAATATGAACTTGATATTGGAGAAACTGAAAAAAACACATATAGCATTGTGGAGTCTGATATATTCCTGGTATCAGAAAAACTCGCTTTTACATTAAATGAACCGGTCAGGCTTAATGATATCTATTATGATTTAAACAGTTATAATCTACGTCCGGGGTCATTTAAAGAGTTAGATGAGCTGGTAAAAATACTTCGTAGAAACCCTGAAATTATCATTGAAATCTGTTCACACACCGATTCAAGGGCCAATGATGTTTATAATTACTGGTTGTCGCAGCACAGGGCTATTTCTGTGGCAGATTATATCATTTCACAAGGAATTGACCAATCCAGGATTCAGGGTAAAGGGTATGGAGAAACACAATTACTTAACCACTGTATCAATGGTGTGTTTTGTTCTGAATATGATCATCAGGAAAACCGGCGTACAGAGTTTAAGGTAATTGGATATGTTGAATCTTCCGGGTTGAATCTTCATGCCGATAATATTAAGAATGAGGAAGATGAAGCCAATGACGACATACCTGAATTTCTTTCATCGTATTTAGATGGTGATCATTCAGTTATCCAGGATAGGCATGGAGCGTTAAATTCTTTTTATGCTAACTATTCCCGTAATAAAAGTAATTCTATAGCAAAAAATATATTAAAATATTCAATTGTTGCAGCAAGCTATAGAAAGATATATATGGCTCAAGAATATGCCAATAAACTAAATTCCATGGGCTACGATAGTAAAGTAGTGTTTATCAATGGATTTTACAGGGTTACCATTAATAGTGCTGAAAGTTTTGAAGAAGCATCCATAAGCCTGAACATTGCAAAAAAAGAATTAAATAAAGACGTCTGGATCATGAAACATTTTTAATAGTTTATTTAAACTGTATTGTTAGTATTTCCACATTTAATTCACTAAATAATATTAATACGAATAGTAATTAATCCGTTTATTGGATTAGTTATATATCATAAAATCAATCAGACATCCCCTATAACACTGTGATGCATGCTTTGATAATGAAAGTATTATCGAGAAAAATGTAAATTAAGCAATTATATGTACTTTTAGGGGTTGAATTTTTATTTATTAACTAAATATATGTCTGATAAGTCACCAACTAATAATGAAAAGATAGCTGAATTATTCAAAAATTATTCAGATTATCTCTATAACTATGCCATCACCAGGGTAAATGATACGCATTTTGCAGAAGATCTGGTTCAGGAAACATTTATTTCAGCTTTAAAGGGGTACGATTCATTTCAGTCGAAAAGTAAAGAAAGTACCTGGCTTATTGCCATATTAAAGAATAAGATAATTGATCACTACCGGAAAAAGTCCAAAAACTATTTTCAGCAAAGCCTGGATGAGATGCAAATCATGGATGATTTTTTTAATAGTAGTGGTTCCTGGCAAACAGATCAACGACCATCCAAGTGGGATATGGATGTGGATAAGGCAATTGAACAGCGAGAGTTTTATGAAATTTTGCAACAATGTCTAATTCGCTTAAATGATATTCAACGAATGGTTTTTGCTATGAAACACCTTGATGATGAGGATACTGACGAGATATGTAAGGAGTTGAACATCACTGCGACCAATTATTGGGTGATTATTCACCGGGCGAAATTACAACTTAGAAAATGTATGGAAACAAACTGGGTAAAATTGTAAACTATGAAGAAAGGAATTATGTTATCATGTGAAGATACAACTCATCTGGTTGTTAAAAAAGCATATGAAAAGCTTGGCTGGTGGGACAGGATGAGAATTTTCATGCATCTAAGCATGTGTAAATATTGCAGTTTGTTCGAAAAACAAAATAAATTTATCGACGACCAGGTAGCCAAACTAGATGAGGCTTCCCTAAGTAAACTGGATCAGGATACCAAAGCAAAGATTCTGGAGGATATTAAAAAGTAATCACCGATATTTTCATCTCAAATTTCATTAAGCTCCTGACTGGGGCTTTTTTATTTATCAAGAATAGGTGGGGCACTATGATATTATAACACTATTTGAAAAAAATCTAAATAATGCTACGATATCTGTAAGGAATGATTTACGCGTCCGACAAAACTGTTAAATCAAACAATTTAAAAAATTAATACTATGCAAAACAAAAAGAAAATCAATCCATCAATCATAGGACTACGGGTAACCAATAATATTTTAGTAACCGGAACTATTATAGCCGGATCAGTATTTGGACTAAGCGCACTCAATACAAATGCTACAGAAACTTTCAAATACCATGAATTAGGTTCCGGAGGTGAACTGAGAAGCGAACTATTGAATAATACTTCTTCTGATATTATTACACTTGAGCTTGATTGTGGTGAAGATACAAAAAAAGCCACCGACACAAAGGCCAAAAAAGCAGATGCAAAATCAAAAGATCAGAAATGCGGTGAAGGCAAATGCGGTGAAGGAAAATCTGCAGTAAAAACAGATAAAGCCGCTGATCCAAAGGCAGCAGGTGTTGCTGCAGATAAAGATGCAAAAGACAGCAAAACAACAGAAGCAAAAAGTAAAGAAGCTAAATGTGGAGAGGGCAAGTGTGGTAATTAATTCCATGACGAATCATCGGGTGGCCAGTTGGTCATCCGATGATACTTAAACTAATACAAATGAATAAAAATGTTGGCATCGGATTCAGGAAAGATTTTGCAGAAGAATTTCTTGCAGCAGATATTCTGCATCCTGCTTTTGTTGAACTGGCTCCGGAAAACTGGATGGGAATTGGCGGATACTGGAAAAAGATCATCAAACAGTTGGCTGAAAAATACCCGATCACATCCCACGGTTTATCTCTTTCAATTGGCAGTCCGGAACCACTGGACTGGGCATTTCTTAAGCATGTAAAAGAATTTATCACGGAATATGACATCCAAATTTATTCAGAACATTTAAGCTTCAGCAAATGCGATAATGCGCATTTGTACGATTTGCTACCCATCCCATTCAGAGAAGACACAATAAGACCCGTTGCAGAAAGAATTAGACAGGTTCAGGATTTTTTAGAAATGAAAATAGCTATTGAAAATGTTTCATACTATACACCTGTGGCTGCAGAAATGAGTGAGTTGGAATTTATAAATACCATAATTAAAGAAGCTGATTGCAATTTATTGCTAGATGTAAATAATGTATTTGTAAATGCATTTAACCATCAATATAATGCCAAAGAATTTATACAAGGACTACCATTGGATAAAGTAAGCTATATCCATATGGCAGGGCATGAACAGGTTGAATCCGATTTAATAATTGACACGCACGGCGAAGATATCATCGAGCCGGTTTATGACTTATTTGACTATACTACTCAAAGGGTTCAGCCTGTTCCTGTTTTGCTTGAAAGAGATTTTAATATTCCGGCTTTACATCATTTACAATCTGAAATAACCAAACTAGAAAACATTGTAACCAATCATTGGAAAAAAGAGAATGCAAATTCAAACAGATACATATCAGCAGCAGTCTGAACTAGCCAAATATTGCAGAACCAATATTCTGGATAACTCTTTAAAAGTCAGAAAAGATCGTGTACATCATTATCGTCGTTTGATATATAATGTGGTAGAAGACAGCTTGCAGGCAGCCTATCCACTTTTAAATAATTTACTATCTGAAGAACAATGGAACAAGTTGGTAAATGATTTTTTTGCTACGCATGCCTGTCAATCAACTCAGATTTGGAAAATGCCGGGTGAATTTTATGAGTTTATAAAGTCAAATAAATTACAGCTAAAAACCACTTATCCACACCTCGATGATTTAGCATATTTTGAATGGATAGAAGTGGAGATGTTTATGATGGAAGACATTGAATATCCATTGTTTAAAACTGATGGGGATTGGGTATACGACAAAATAGCTGTAAATCCTGAATTCAGGTTGTTACAATTAAGCTACCCGGTTCATATTAAAAACTCACAATCTATAACAGCTGCAAATAAAGGTCAGTATTTTTTATTGGTTTTCAGGGAGAAAGAAACCGGCAAAGTACAATTTATAGACATTTCAGCTATGTATGCTTTGATAATAGAAAATATTATAAAAGGATTAACATTAAATGAAGTATTACTGGAATTAAAAGGCATTTTGAAATTTGATAATATGAACCTGGTAATAGAACAAATAATCCGGTTTTTTAACTCGCTTAAAAAGAAAGGATTTCTACCTGGATTTAGTGTGTGATACCGATTGTTATTTAAAATGCACCACAAATTCGCTCTGCTCTTTTTGACGCTTTAAATATACATCGGCATTAACCATTTAAAACATAAAAGTTTCACTTTGGCTCATTTTGATGTAAAAATGGAATAATTTTTTCCTGGCAATCTATATATATCCATTCCTGACAAACCTTTCGGCTTGTCAGGAATCTATTTAATACCTAAATAAATCATATGAAATATCTCGTTTTACTATTGATCTGTTCATTTCTGTTTTCGGAAGTCAGAACCCAGAGCCCCTGGGTTGCTTCAGACAATGGCTATTATTTTCAGTTAGCTTACAATACAATCCCAGAATATAACAGCCTATTCAATGGCAAAAAAGAAGCTTTTCAAACATCCCGTTACATTCAGGATAAAACAATCCAGTTATATGGCGAATATGGTATTACCGATAATCTTACCATTATCACATCTATACCCTATAAATTATTGAAATCGGGTGAACTGAATCCGAATACTGAATTTAATCTACATGAAATTCCACCAGCTGTAACTGTAAATGCACTTGGCAATATTCAAATTAGTGCCAAGTACAAATTACTTGACAAAAAATGGGTAGCTGCGGCTCAACTCCGAATTGAACTTCCGGTAGCTGTTTCATCCGGTATTGAATCGGGTTTGATCCCAGGATATGATGCATTTTCATTTGCACCCATAGCAAGTATAGGTAGTGGCTGGAATAAGTTTTATGGTTATTACTGGTTGTCTGGGATAATCCGCACAAATAATTACAGTGAGTATTTGAATACAGGTATTGAAGGCGGATGGAAACCGTTCAATGGATTATGGTTTATTGTATACAGCGAACTTTTACATAGTTTTAAAAATGGAAGTCGAGGATTACCACCCCCTGAAAAGCAGTTCGGATTGTATTCAAACGACCTGGAATATTTTGCATTTGGTCTCAAATTATTATATGAAATTGATTTAAAATCAAATGATAAACTTGGCTTTTTTGTACATGCTGCAGGTTCATTTTCTGGGTTCGCTGTTGCTCATTCACCTTTGTTGAGTTTGGGTATCTATCTCAAAAAATAACAAACATTTAACATTATTTTCTTGACATCCAGCCTATTATTGAGTACTTTTGATACTCTCTATGCGTAGCCTGACTACATGATAACATTAGATTTTAATAAAAAAACAAAAATCCTGGTGAATACTTTAACGGGCACAATTGATATCTCAGATGTTTTAAACATGTATCATCAAATTGAGCACCACGGTTCATTACCTGCAAATTTGAAGATTATAATCGATTCGCAAGAAGCAAGATACAGTTTTACAGAAAAAGACCTTCAAAAGATAGCTAATGCTATAAAACATCTGCTAACAAAATTCAATAGCATTCAGGAAGCCATCGTTCAATCCACCCCTTATGAAACGGCTATGGCTGTATTGTATGAGCAAATGGTTCATTTCGATAACTTCCGGTTTAAAGTGTTTTCTACCCGTGAAGCAGCTATACAGTGGTTAGAAAGTTAATCAAACAAATAATTTTTCTATTATTTCTTTATTCCTATATTTTATTATCAACATATTCCAAAACTTTAACACTTCCTTAACAACTGATCATTAAATATATACATATTTTTGTTCTCCCTACTAAACCACATCGTACTCATGACAAATTACAGAACTGCACTACCACAATTAAACGGGAACCTCTTTCTGACTGATGGAGGACTTGAAACAACACTCATCTTTAAAAAAGGAGTTACCCTCCCCCACTTTGCAGCTTTTGATATATTAAATTCAGAAGTTGGTAAACAACTTATGTATGAATATTATACTGACTATATAAAGATTGCAAAAAAGAATAGAACAGGATTTATCCTGGAAAGTCCAACCTGGCGCGCTAATTCCGACTGGGGCGAGCAAATGGGCTATAGCGGGTTGTCACTGGCCTTGATGAACTTGAAAGCCATTAAGCTATTAGAGAAGATTCGCCAGGAATATGAAAGCAAAACCAACCCAATTGTCATTAGTGGCTGTATTGGACCAAGAGGTGATGGATATAATCCCAAGCACTTAATGAATTCCGTAGAAGCTGAAAACTATCATTCAACCCAAATTGCAACTTTCAGCGAAACAAATGCCGATATGATTACAGCCTTAACGATTTCTTATGCTGATGAAGCTATTGGAATCGCAAGGGCTGCAAAAGCATATAATATTCCAGTTGTCATCTCTTTCACAGTTGAAACAGATGGATGGTTACCAAGCGGTGAAAGTTTGAAAGAAACTATAGAATGGGTAGATGCTGCAACGGAAAATTCTGTAGCCTACTATATGCTCAATTGTGCACATCCAAGCCATTTTACAAAGGTCTTGAATAAAGGTGAATCATGGTTAAATAGAATCCATGGTATTCGTGCAAATGCCTCTTCCAAAAGCCATGCTGAGCTGGATGATTCAGTTACCCTGGACAGTGGGAGTCCTATTAAGTTAGGAAAAGAATACAGACTATTGCACAATATTTTACCTAACCTGAATATATTAGGAGGATGTTGTGGTACCGACCATAATCATTTGACCGAAATTTACAAAGCCTGTTCATCAAAATGGCATAAGGTAGCCTAAAAACTAAAAGCTTAAATGACTTTAATAATCTGTAGAGGCTCTTTTCGTCCTTTTACAAGTACTTCAATAAAATCCTCTTTCAATTCATTATCTGGTTTTAATTCTTTATAAACCTCTTTAGAGATTAACAATTGGGAATCGTACTTTTTGTTCAGTTGTTCTATTCTGGCAGCAATGATCACAGTATTTCCGGTAACCGAATATTGTTTTCTTAAGTCTGTGCCGACATTACCTGCCACTACCCTACCTGTATGCAAACCAATTCCAACCTTTGTAAAAGGTATTTCACCATTTTCACTTTTCTCATTTACAGATTGAATAATTTCCTTTGCAGCCAGAAATGCATTTTCACTATCGTTGCCCGAAGAAACCGGTGCACCAAAAGTTGCCATAAAACCATCCCCTAAAAACTGGTTAATGATACCATGATGCTTATATACCGAATCAATCATAAAACCAAATACTTCATTTTGATATTGAATGATCTCTTCTGGTTTACGGTTTTCTGCAAATGGTGTAAAACCCCTTATATCCAGAAACATGATACAAACTAACTTCCGCTGAATTTTATCATCTGAACTCTCAGATAATAACTCCTTTGCAACTGCCATAGATACCTGTTGATCCAAAAGGGTTTTAATTTTTTTCTCAGCTTTGATCAATTTTTCCTGGGTTGATTTCAAATCCTGATGAGCAACATTTAACCTTTGATGATCGCGACGCTTATTTGAATACAACAAATACAAGGCTCCGGCCAATGCTAATAAAAGTACCAGACCAATGATTAAGTTTTTACGGAACTTATTTTGTTGTTCAATTTCACTTTCCCGTTTCAGCAATTCCAATTCCTGGATTTCTTTATCCTGGGTTAAAAGTTGTATTTCCTGCAAGTTTCTTTCAATCTGGTGAGATTTTTCACGCAAGGCTAGTTCTTGCTCCTTTTCATCTTCAATGATTTTATCATTCAACTCATTATAAAGTTTATAATATTCTAATGATTTTTCATAATCCTCATTAGCTTCAGATTTAACAGCCATTTTCTTGTAATCCTCAAGCGTTTTTAATTGAACTACTTTTTTAACTGAATCCTCCTTACTTTCTATAGGTTTTACAAGTTCATCAATCTGTTCATGCAAATTATTTATTCCTTCTTTTGAAGCTTGCAAACCTGTCGTGTCTCCTAGTTTTTCTTTTTCTCCAATGGCCAGTTTATAATATTCGAGTGACTTGGGAATATTACCCAGCTTATCATAATTCTCTGCAATCCGCCGATACAATTCTGCTATTTGTTCGTCATCGCCCTTATCTCTTAAATAATTGATGGCTTTTTCATAATTTTTAATGGCCTTTTCATAATTTCCATTATTTTCATACGTTTCGGCAGTTTTTATAGTTGAGGATAAAGCCAGGTCCTGAGAGCCAGCGTTAATAGTTCTCCCTAATTTCAAAGCACTCAGCTTTTCTTTAAATATATTCTGTTTTACACCTATCGAATCTAGCTTTGTCAGGTAAACTTCAGCCTTGCCAATACCGTCCTGGTAATCTACATTTAATGCAAATTTAAGGGCTGATTGAAAGTTTTGCTGTGCATCATAATAATGTTCTTTGATATAATGAGCTTCACCAAGCAAGTTATAAGCATCTACTTTTAAGAAATATTGTCCTCTTTCTACAGAAGTTTCCATTTCGTCAAATAAATTCTCAGATAGATCCACGGCTTGTTTTCCATATTTTAATGCTCTCCGAATGTTCAAATCGAGGTAGTGCCCAGTAAGCTCATTCAGAATCACCAGTTTATCTATACCATAACTTTCATCAAGCTGGTTTTCCAGTGGTTCCAAATCATCTTGGGCAATGCTGGTTAATACAAGGATAAACATTCCAAATAATATCGTGAGCACTTTGATCATAAGGTTATTGCAAATTTCACTTCAGAATAATAATAATTGATACAAAGTTATTAAAGTATTTAAATTTTGGTTGTGTAAGAGTAGTTCGGAAACATCAGAGCATAAAAAAAGCCGGAAAAATCCAGCAATCATGAAGAATCCTTTGGGAGTTCTTCCTCGCGACAATCTGCTCTAATTTGGCCATCACCGCTTTATTTCTGCAAAGATGCGTTTCATCTCTGTTTTCTGATTGCAAAACTACAAACAATTATTTAAAAGTATGTTAAGAAATAGTTAATATTTTGGGAATTCATTATTATTTTTAGCCATACTTTCAATTCCACAATTATTAAATGCATTAAAAGGAGAATCATGTTTATTCTGGACAAACCTTATGTTTCTGATTTCTTAAAGCAAATACTTGAAGAATTTCAGATTCCTGTTTTAAATACAATGATTGCTCAGAACCTGGCAAGCGGAACTAATATTAATTTTATTCCTGAAACTGAAGCGATAAAAAAACTCCAGGCAGATAACGGTGAACTGATATATACCAATTCTGAAAATGCCATTAACTGGATTATTAATAACCTTCCATTTTCAGATTTACTTGAAAAAATTGATCTGTTTAAAAACAAATTTAAATTCAGGGAACTACTAAGAGAATTATACCCTGAATTCTTTTTTAAAGAAGTGCTGTTTGATGAAATTGATAACATAGACGTTAATGAACTTCCGTTTCCTTTTATCATTAAACCTTCTGTCGGATTTTTCAGTCTGGGTGTACACAAAGTACTGGATATATCTGGTTGGGAGAAAACGAAAACTTTGATTAAAAAAGATATCGATATTATTAAAGATGTGTACCCGAAAGAAGTACTGGACGTTGAGAAATTTATTATTGAAGAAAATATTGAAGGAGATGAATATGCATTCGATGCTTATTATAATTCAGAAGGCAGACCGGTTATTTTATCGATTCTTAAACACTTGTTTTCCTCGGATGGAGATGTGCACGATCGTATTTATATTTCATCAAAAGAAATCATCGAAAACAATATCGAAAAGTTTTTATGTTTCTTGCAGGAGGTAGGCAAATTGTCTGGTCTTAAAAATTTTCCTCTACATGTGGAAGTCCGTGTGGATAAAAATGGAAAATTAATGCCCATTGAGATTAATCCGTTACGTTTTGGAGGATGGTGTACAACTGCCGACATGACCTGGTTTGCTTATGGTTTTAATCCTTATGAATATGTCTATCACCAGCAAATACCTGATTGGGCTACTATTCTGAAAGATAAAAAAGGTAAAATTTACAGCAATATTGTATTGAATAATTCTACCGGTGTGGATGCTGATCAAATCCATTCTTTTGATTACGATAAATTGCTTACAAAATTTGAAAATCCATTGGAATTAAGAAAAGCTGACTTTAAACAATTTTTGATATTCGGCTTTTTATTTGCTGAAACAAGGGAAGAAAATTTTCAGGAACTGGATTGGATTTTGCACTCTGATTTGAAGGAGTTTATTAAAATTTAAATATTGAAAATTATATATTTCAGAAAATGCCTGCAGAAATAATTGCTGTCAATAACAAAAGTAGAATTGAGTCCCTTGATATCCTCAGAGGCTTTGCCCTTTTTGGAATTGCATTAGTTAATGTATTTGGTTTCAATGCTTCATTTTTTGACTTTGGGGGATTTTACAATAATCTTTCAGATCCGGCTCAGCAAAAATTCTATCACACCTTCATTGGGCTTACAGCTGATAAATTCATTTTTCTTTACAGTTTTTTATTTGGATACGGATTCTTTTTACAGTTTAATAAATATAGCACACAAGGATCAAAGTTTACTAAGTATTATAAAAGGAGATTAACATTCCTTGCATTATTTGGAATAGCACACATTCTCTTTTTATGGGCGGGTGATATCTTACTCCTTTATGCAATTGGTGGTTCAATATTGTTTTCACTTCGGAAGGTTTCAGGTAAAATATTGATTTTGATCGGATTCTTTTTCTATTTTTTCATCAGCATCTGGCTGGTTATTTCAATCTGGATTCCTTTACCAAATGGCTTATCATCTACTTGTACTGATTGTCTCAACGATGCATTACAAATATATCCCACTGGAACTTATCTGGAGTGCTTAAAACTTAGACTTCTTGAATATTATTCATTCAGGAATATCAATATTCTATATTACCTGTCCAAAGTACTCGGAATTTTCATTTTTGGATTTATTGCTTCACAAAACAAGGTACACGAACGAATTAATGAAAATCGGATAAAATGGGTCGGAATCTTTTTATTAATAGCCTGTGTTGGACTTCTATTGTATTTCTTTTATGAAAAGGGGGTATTAAAACTGGTACCGGTTGATAGTAATTTTATGAATGCAATTTATATGGGTGTCTATGAATTGATGAACCTGTTTATGGCATTAAGTTATATTCTGTTTATTTTACTTTTAGCATCATATAAATTCAATGTTTTAAAACCATTTGTTTATGTGGGTCGAATGTCATTAACCAACTATATCATGCAATCCCTGATATTCTCTATTATTTTTTATGGCTGGGGGTTTGGCGAATTTGGAATGCAGGAACCAACTAAATTTATCTGGTATGCTGTTGGTGTTTTTATTTTCCAGTTAATATTTAGTTATTTCTGGTTGAAAACAAAAAAACAAGGACCCCTGGAGTGGTTGTGGAGGAAACTCTCCTACCCAAATTAAAGCAATATATTTGTTTATAATCAGTTTTAAATTATTTCATTATTTGCCCGACATTGGTTAATCTTGTATAAATTTAAGCAATCAACTTATTGGATATAAATTGAGTAATATGAAATAGCCATGAGAAAAAAAACTCACAACATTAGAATGATTATTTCATGGCATATTCCATCTGACCGAAATAATAAAAATCAAAAAATAAGCAGATGAAACATCCATGACAAATAATTTTGACACACAAGGGAATGATTGTAAAGCCCCATCGGGGCGTAATGTTAGTAGCCCCGACCTTCAGGTCGGGGAATAAATGGAGTAAGAAAAATAGTTTTGGCGGGATTTTCGGTGGCGCAGCCTAAAATCTTGCCAAAACGGAATTAATTAATACAAAGTCAGTTATAAAATTTTAAACATATGAAACAACTTATTGCCCTGATAATTGGATTTATTTCCATTGTAAATTTGAACGCCCAAACTGACTGGGAGCTAAAAAAAGAGGAAGATGGCATAAAAGTCTACCTGAGGGAAGTAGAAGGTTCCAAAATTCAGGAATATAAAGCTGAAACAATTCTGAAAGGCAAAGTATCAAGTTATATTGCCGTAATGAAAGATGTAAATTCATACGCAGAATTGTATGAACATACTAAAGAAGTCAGGCTGATTAATGAAAATGACACTTTCCATGTTCACTACCTGGCTACCGATACACCCTGGCCGGTAAAAGACCGGGATGCAGTTTATTCTTCTACTTATAGTCAGCATTACGACACCAAACTGGTTCGGATTGATATGAAAATAGAAACAGGTTATGTGGATGAAAATGATGATTATGTGAGAATGGAAAAAGCTGATGGTTACTGGCTATTTTACCAAATAGAGCCCAATAAAGTGGAGATTACTTACCAGATGCATGCTGAACCGGGTGGAAGTATACCTAACTGGGTAATCAATATGTTCCTGGTTGATACACCCATAGAAGACATAAAGATGCTACAGGAAAGGGCACAGTTGGAAAAGTATTCAAATCAAAAATTTAATTTTTTAATAGAATAATGTCAAATTTGTAAATAATCAGTTATATGCAAGTTTTTAAAATTACAGCTGAAAAATCAGGAAATAAATACCTTAACTCCCCTCTGGAGAGGGGTGTAGGGGTGTGCTATTATACAAATAGTATTTATTTCCTGATTTTTCTTCAACGATAATAAATATATTGCTCGGTACTGATTAGCTACACAAATTTTAATATAACAATGAAAATAATAGATAAAACAAAACCTGTACTGGTAACCGGAGGAAGCGGCTACATTGCTTCATGGGTAATAAAACAATTATTGGATGAAGGTCATACTGTACATACCACCGTTAGGAATATAAATGACGAAAAAAAATACCAGCATTTGCTGGATATCTCAAAAAAGGCAAACGGAGTACTGGAAGTTTTTGAAGCAGACCTCATGAAAGAAGGAAGTTTTGACAAGGCCATGCAAAACTGTGATTTGGTTATGCATACAGCTTCCCCATTTTTTATCCAGGGAATTAAAGATGCTCAAAAAGAATTAATAGAACCGGCAAAAAAAGGAACCCGGAATGTACTGGAATCAGCCAACAGAACTGCCAGTGTGAAAAGGGTAATTGTCACCAGTAGTGTGGCGGCTATTTATGGGGATAATGCCGATGTTAAAAAAGCGCCTAATGGCATTTTAACAGAATCAGTCTGGAACACAACAAGCAATATCAAGAATCAGCCTTACTCCTATTCCAAAACATTAGCAGAGAAAGAAGCCTGGGAGATTCAAGAAAAACAGGACAGATGGGATTTGGTAACCATTAATCCCGGATTTGTGTTGGGACCATCCCTCACTAAAAGAACCGATTCAACCAGCATTAGTACTGTCATTCAATTAGCTGATGGTACTTTTAAAAGCGGAGCCCCCGAATTATGGTTTGGGATTGTGGATGTGCGTGATGTTGCGAAAGCTCATATTAAAGCTGGATTTACTCCGGAAGCTAAGGGCAGGTATATTACCTGCAATGAAACTGCTACATTTATGGATATGGCAAATATTTTAAAAGCTCAATACGGGACAAAATATCCTTTCCCCAAAAGGAAAGCACCTAAATTCCTCATGTGGTTAGTAGCACCACAAGCAGGTTTGACACGGAAATTTGTTTGCAAAAATGTTGGGATGCCTATAAACATTGATAATTCGAAAAGCAAATCGGAGTTGGATATGAAGTATATACCTTTAAAACAAACTTTACTTGACCAGTTTCAACAACTACTGGACGACCATTTAGTGACTTCGAATTAACTCTAAAAATGGCCTCTCTGTTGCACCATATACAGGAGCATATTCCGGGCTGGCTTTTCGGGTGAATTATTAAATTTTTTGAAGCACTGTCAGGTGATAACATGTGCTGCTAAAACAAGATCTGCATTTTTTACTTTCTTTTTCCTTAATGAAAAAGAAACAAAAAATCAAGAAAAAACGATCCTGTCTCCCCTCAAGGCTGACACACGCCCGGCGTTTTTTCAGTCCAGCACACTTTTTTGATTCTTTTAATCATTTAATTCTTTCTCCTAAAACTCGTTGACCATTTTATGAAGCGCTGTCAGGTGTTTCCACCTGACGATTAAATACTGAACCTGTCAGATGGAAACATCTGACGCCCACAAAAACACGATTCAGATGGAAACATCTGACAGCCTATCAATTCAATAAATTAATGATGATCCACAGTTATCACTACATTTCCTTTTTTGTGTCCTTTTTCAACATAGCGGTGAGCCTCAACTATTTGCTCCAGGGAATAACGCCTGTCAATGACCGGTTTTAATTTCCCTGTTTCAATGAGCTTTTTGAGGAAGATTAAATCTTCTGTCTTTTCACCACTTCCCGAATCCCGTAACACATTCAAATAGATTCCTGGTTTCTTCAGGGCCTTTTTAGCTTGTGAAGGTTTAATTTTGGCTACTGCGTCAAAAATAATATCATAGGTCTCACCACTTTTGGTAAAATCGTCTATCGTATAATCGATGACCTTATAGGCTCCCAGAGATTTCACCAATTCCAGATTCTTTGTACTGCAAACCCCGGTCACTTCTGCCCCGAAGTATTTGGCAAGCTGAACTGCATTGGTACCTACCGCACCAGAAGCGCCATTGATCAAAACTTTTTGTCCTTGCTGGATGTTTGCCTTCCTCAGACATGTTAATGCAGTCATTCCCCCGCCTGGAACCGTAGCAGATTCCTCATAAGTTAAATTACCTGGTTTAAGCACAAGCACTCCATCTTCCGGCAGACATTTGTAAGCAGCATATCCCCCAAACTTCACACTAAATGTTGATGCAAAAATTTGGTCACCTTCTTTAAATCGCGTCACATTTTTTCCCATTGACTCAATCTCCCCTGCCAACTCCATCCCGAGTATGTTTCTTTTTGGTTTTCGAAGGCCAAACACTAAATGCAGCATGAGGGTATAAAACCTGGAATCCGGGTGTTTGCCACTTCTAATTATCACATCGCCAATGGTTACCGTTGTTGCATGAATTTTGACAAGCACCTCATTGTCCTTTGGGACAGGTTTTTCAACCTCTTTGAGCTGAAGAACATCCGGTGGTCCATATTTCGTGCAAACGATTGCTTTCATAAGTTTTACTTTTTTATTTTTTTCAAGAAGTTTCCTCTATTTGTATATGCTCTCTTAAACCTTTTGTCAAAAGCCATATACCCATGATTATTTCAAAAAGACCACTGGGTACCCAAAAAATAACTTGATTGATCGGTATCACTGCATATTCGGGAGCAATGATGAACATGACAGCATGAAAAAAAACAAGGATAAATGAAAGGATCCCAAATCCGGCCAACCATGTGGGTACGTAATTCGATTTGAGAAACAAATAAGAAAACAATACCATATCCAGGCCAAGGAATACCATGGGAACAGAAGTTATTGCAGTATGCGAATTGAAAATAACTCCTATGGGGAACTGCAATTGTTCTAGTGTAAATACCGTCTGGGTTGTTTCTCCATTTAAAGCCTGCAAAGCAATAAAAGGGATCAGGACAGTAACAGCCATTAAAGTCGCCTCGACCAACTTCAGAGACAGAGCTAGCAATGCAAGGTTCTTATTTACCGGTTTGAGTAAAATATAAAGAGCCAGTGCTAATACTATCAAACCAACAGACATGAATAGTTCAATAGAAATGCCAATTCGAAACTGCAACTCATTGGCCATAATATTCTTAGCCGTGGCAATAACATTATCTGCAACAATAAATTTGGAGAGTACAAAAGTCCAGTTAAGTAAAGGAACTATTAAGCTAAAAAGGAACATGAAGCCTGCTACTTTTGCAGCTTTGTGTTGTGATGATTCCATGATTTACTTTGTTTAAATGGTTGAGTTTATTTTAGTTTTTATCAGATGAGTCATATTTAACTGTAATAGCCCAAATTATTCCCATAGCAACAAAACCAACTCCCAAACCTAATAAAATACCGACGGCTGTATTATTGTATAACATTCCTAAAGCTAATCCGATAAACAAAAAGCCGACAAATACTACACCGCCAATTGTTGAACTGTTATTCTTTTTTTTGTCCATTTTTTTCCTCCTAAATATTTTGATTTATAAAATTAAACAATATTATTCTAAGGTATTGTTTTTCAAGATTTCTGCAATTGATGGTCGTGTTCTTTTGATTTCTTCATAGTCCAGAACAAGTCCCAATGGCCCGAGTGTATTGTTAAAGTAATCGTAATAAGGTTTAACCAGGTCGAAGGGGACAACAACCGATTCCAGTGCCGTCGAACCTGCATTGTTCATTATGGTAGTATCAGCACCTTTGGCCAGCAGGGCTTCAACGATCTCTGTTCGGCAGAAAAAAGCGGCAGTATGCAATGGAGTGGAGCCTTCATTGTTTTTGAAATCCAAGTCCGCTCCGGCTTCTATCAGGGTAATAGCCACTTCAGTCTTCCCAAATACTGTAGCCGTAATCAAAGGGCTGGATCCACCTGATGGTTCTTTTGCATCCAGGTCAGTACCGGTATTGATGTGTTGCCGAATGGTTTCAATATCCCCTTCAACAGCCGCCGCATGGATACTTTTATCTGGAGGTGTAGTAGCTGTTTGCAATTCCATGGACTGTTTTTTCTGATTGTTTGAATCTTCAGCCTTTACATAAATAAATACAGTAAGTAATACTGCTACAACGGGTATGGTTATACTCAAGGTCCTGTTCGAAAGCCTGTTTTGAAATAAACTTCTGTATACATACACTAAATAATTGCTGATCACAAAAGTGAGGATTATCAGTATGAAATATTTGAGCAATACATGAATTGGAATTTTTACCAGGATCAATGCAATAACTCCTATTACCAGCAAGTGTATGATGTACACAGCGTATGAATTTTTATTGAGTTCAAGCATGATCCTGTTGCTATTGTTAACATGTACCCTAAAAACATGGATCATTATGTATAAAAAGCTGAACATTGAAATAAGCAGTGTAGCATAATAGGTCACTCTGTCAATTGTTTTCGAAATAAAAAAGAAATTTCTGCCTGGTTCAATCATATTGAAAAACAAGTTCAAAGCCACTACCGTGAAAACACCAAGTGAAAGTGTGAGTGCTATATTGGCCCAGATGTAAAGCTTTTTATTTTTAGGTGTGGATTCGAAAACCTTCAGCTTATTGCACAACGATCCTAATAAAAAGACCATAAAATAGATCAGTAACCTTTCGTTCTGAAAATGCAATATGGCTGAATGATACCAACCACGGAGACTTAAATTTGAAATGATCATACTATAAACAAGACCAATTACAAAAGTTAGGATCACTCCTGTTTTTAAAGATATCCTGATCGACAATACATTGGTTTTAGCTAAAACTATGTACAAAACCTGAAACAGAAACAGCACAGGTAGAAACCATAACCAGCTCTGGGTTGGGTTATCGGCAAAGTTTCCTAAGCTTTCGCCTGCACGATCAAAAAAGTGAAAGTATGTAAACCACTCTTCCTGGGGCAATCCCCTGGAGAACAAAAAAATGATTTTATAAGCAGGGATCAGGGTAAATACAGCCACGATCCATGGCAACATGATCCGCTTAAATTTGGAAGCAAGGAAACCCAGGGTGTTTTTACCTTTTAAAGAATTAGGTATAAAGTAGCCCGAAATAAAGAACATTGTAAACATCACAAAGACATCTATGTACATACGTACCAAACCCAATGAACTGCTTTTTGCCGGGTCGCTGACGATCCAGACTTGTTCCAGAATTGGTTCATAAACAATACCCGCGTGTAATACGATTACCAAGAAGATTAAAAATGTTCTTAAGTTGTCTAAAAAATTGATTCGTGTTTGCATATCTTTTTATTTAAAATTTAACTTAAACTTGATGATGTAAAGGTCCAACAATGGCCAAAGCCTGACTAAACAACTATGCAGCTAATCATATCAAGTTTGTTGAAGGAATTGTAATTATGATGTAAGTGTATAAATTATGATGCAAGTGGAGGAAAAAAGCTGGAAGATTTCTATCTTCAAGTTTTGGTCTGCCAACCAAAAACAAATGATCTCAAAAAGTGCTATTGTCCATAATTGATTTCAATATGTTTAAACAACATAATAGTCATGCGTTATTGCGAATCCCCCATGTGCGGGATTCGCAATAACGTAAGGTTTTTAATTTCCATACATAAAGAATTTTTACCATCAGTTCTTTTCATTGGCAAAAAATGCCTATTTTCGATTCGACATTTAATGACAATGCCCAGATTCTTGCTTTATCAAAAATGATTTTTTAAATAGGATCTCACAAATTATCGAGGATAACATATCCAATGAGCAGTTTGGGGTTTCTGAGCTAGCTCATGAAATTGGCATGAGTCGTTCAAACCTGCTGCGTAAGGTCAAAAAGTTAACAAACCTATCCGTTAGCCAGTTTATCAGGCAGGTTCGTTTACAACGTGCTATGGAAATGTTGAAACAAACTTCATTGAATGTTTCCGAAATATCCTTTGAAGTTGGATTTAGCAGTACATCCTACTTTATCAAATGCTTCCGCGACTTTTATGGATACCCACCTGGTGAAGCTGGAAAAAGAGATGAAAACGAAATTGAATCTTCGCAAACCGGTCACTCCTCTCAATCGCACCAACTAGCCGCAATCATGTTTACTGACATTGAGGGTTACACAGCCTTGATGCAACGAGATGAAGTAAAAGCGATCGAATACAGGAGTCGGCACCGGGAAGTATTTAATGCTTTGATCAAAAAATTCAATGGTAAAATTCTGCAATACTATGGTGATGGTACACTGAGCACTTTTTCCAGTGCCATTGATGCAGTTAAATGCGGTATTGAAATGCAGCTGGCTTACCAGGAAGAACCTCAAATTCCGGTAAGAATTGGTATCCATACCGGTGATATCATATTTACGGAAGATGATATTATAGGCGACGGTGTGAATGTGGCATCCAGGATAGAATCCTTGTCAGTAGTGGGGAGTGTTTTTATATCAGATAAAGTATATGACGAAGTTAAGAATCAACCAGGAATTTTTACTCTCTCCCTGGGTGTATTTGAGCTAAAGAATGTGGGAAAACCCATTGAGGTATTTGCCATCACCAATCGGGGGTTGGTAATTCCCGACAAGAATGAGATTTCCGGTAAAGAAAAAAATAGTTCAAAAGGTGACCTGAAAAGAGGTGGGATCAAATGGATTTTTATCACACTGGCCGCAATTTTATTTGTTTACCTGGTATACACTTTAAACATCTTTGAAAGAACCACTCAGCTCTTCCCATCCTCCGATGAAACCATTCCTAAAAAGTCGATTGCTGTATTGCCTTTCATAAACGACAGTGATGATTCAACAAACATTTATATCATCAATGGATTGATGGAATCCATATTGAATAATCTTCAGAAGATTAATGATCTTCGGGTCATCAGCCGAACCTCTGTGGAAAAGTACAGAAACAATCTAAAGATGATTCCAGAGATAGCAAGAGAGTTGAATGTGCATTATTTAATTGAAGGAAGTGGTCAAAAAATTGGTGACCAGATTTTGCTCAATATTCAATTGATAGAAGCACAGAGTGATCAGCACTTATGGAGTGAACAATACAGCAGGGAAGTAAAGGATATATTCAGCTTGCAGAGTGAAGTAGCCAAAAATATTGCAGGTAAAATAGAAGCCATCATTACTCCCGAAGAAGCGGAAAGAATAGATAAAGTCCCTACGGATGATCTGGTGGCTTACGATTTTTTCTTAAAAGGCATTGACCTGTTGTATAAAGGAGGCTATGAAAATCTGGAGAATGCAATTCTTGAATTCAGGAGTGCCATAAAACAGGATAGTGTTTTTGCACGTGCTTACGCTGATATTGCCATTGCTTATTATTTGATGGAATTATATCTGGTTGATAAGAAATATTCCGACTCCATAAACACATACTCTGATAAGGCATTGTTATACGATCCTAAATTGGCACAGGGTCTGGTTGCCAAAGCGCTTTTTTACATGCAAAATAAAGAATACGAACTGGCTGAACCTTATCTTGAAAAAGCACTGGAATACAATCCGAATTCGACAATGGTCATCAACACCCTGACCGATTTTTATGCCAATCACCATCCCAATACTGAAAAATACCTTGAATATGCATTGAAGGGAATTCAACTGGATATTACAGCCCATGATTCCATTACAGCCAGTTTTATTTATCTGCACATAAGTAATGCCTTTATCCAGTCAGGTTTTATCGATGAATCCGAGATATATATTAACCGGTCGCTCGACTATTACCCCGAAAACATATATTCAGCCTATGTAAAGCCCTATATTGTATATACCAGGAACAGGGATCTCCAGCAAACGAAAGAGCTATTAATTGAAGTATTAAATAGAGATTCCACAATGATTGATGTTATCCATGAGGTGGCGAAAATGTATTATTTTCAGCGGGATTATGAAGGTGCTTTTAAATATTATAAAAAAATCATCGATATAAGAGAAGCACAGAACCTGGATATACTAAGAGGGGAAGATGCAAAAATCGGATTGTTAATGTCAAAATTAGGCATGACAGAGGAATCTGAGCAACTATTTGCCAACTATAAAAATTTTGCCGATCACAATACATCCATTTATAAACAGTTGAGTTTATCGGTCTATTATTCATTTTATGGAGATACTGAAAAGGCCATTGAACATCTTAAATTGTTTTCACAGCAGGACAATTATCATTACTGGATTGTTTTGTTTTTAGAAATTGATCCTTTAGTGGATAATATCAAGGATCTTCCTGAATTTAAGGAAATAATGAAAGATATCAAAACCAAATTCTGGAATAGTCATCAACAAATGAAGGCTACACTTGAGGAGAAAGGATTAATCTGATTTTAGCACGATTAAAATTGATTAAATATTTGCGGCTAAAATATGCTGGTTAAAACAAGTCAATAATATAATTCATATATACAAAGACAATGCTTAATGTAAAGATTTTTAATTTTTCCTTTTGCATGTCCTTTTTTTAATATTCCCATTATCTCTCAAACAACATAATGATTATTTTGGCAGGGTCGTTTCAACTCTTTAAATACTGAATATCTAATTTATTTAATATTCTTTCATCCTTCATCCCGGATCGGTTCATGATTATGACACTTGAAATATTTAATCCCGGATATATTCTTATTTCGGCATAATAACCTGCACCACCTCCAGCATGACAAAAATAATTATGGCCATTAAGTTTTCCGACAAACCA
>Ga0255366_10019_pt1 | contig 22945 bp, 21 predicted proteins | sample ANMaggSeSYBR01C4_FD_182086 | JGI IMG/M metagenome (GOLD analysis project Ga0255366, IMG submission 182086) | Sediment cell enrichment communities from methane seep in Santa Monica Basin, California, United Staets - ANME aggregate JGI... | ecosystem: Environmental > Aquatic > Marine > Cold seeps >... | reverse complement strand
TTTAATTCCATTGACTCACAAAACATAAAACACGAAGAAGATTTTTTCTCAATTCATGGAAAATACCTGATAAATGGTAATCTAGGTGATGAGGTTTCATGCATCCAAAAACGCAACCACAAGAAAAAGTTTATTCAAAATGATAAAGAATACGATCGCTTGTCGGATCACATTGGTAAATATCCTTTGGTGATGATTTCGCCATACGATCGCGACTTAATAAATGAAGGAAGTGAAACACGGCGAAAATATATTGATTCGGTAATTAGTCAGTTCAACAAGCTTTATCTCGATGATTTGATTCATTACAATAAAGCCCTGCTGCAACGGAACAACCTTCTGAAAAGCTTTTCTGAAAAACATTATTTTGATAATTCGGCATTAGAAATATGGGATAGTCAATTGATTAAGTTTGGGGAAAGAATACACTCAACAAGGAAAGAGTTTATTTCAGAATTTGTACCATTATTTGGTGAGTATTTCAAGTTCATTTCCAATGCAAAAGAATCAGTATCTATTGAATATGAATCACAGTTAAATGAGCGATCACTTGAGGAATTATTGGCAATCTCAGTTGAAAAAGACCGGGCGCTAAAATATACAACCAATGGTATCCACAAGGATGATCTTTTTTTGAGAATTGAGAAATTTCCGGTTAAAAAATTTGGTTCTCAAGGTCAGCAAAAATCATACGTTATTGCCATAAAACTGGCTCAATTTGAGTATACCCGAAACATTAAAGGATTTAAACCCATATTGTTATTGGATGATATTTTTGATAAACTAGATGATATCAGGGTGAAGCAAATTATCCAACTGGTAAGTGAAAACAGCTTCGGGCAGATTTTTATTACCGATACACAACAGGAACGAATTGAGAAAATTTTTAAACAAGTGAACATTGATCATAAAATTTTCCTAATTTCGAATGGTAATACAAAAGAATTATCAGCTTAAAATATATTTATTCGCAACTATACTAAAATGCACTTTCCAAAATAACACTATTATGAACTTCACACAGAACTCACAGATTTCATGGAAACCTTATTAAAAATATTAGATAATATCTGTGTGTTTTTGTGAGTTCTGTGTGATAACCAACTAAGTAGTATTAATGCGGATATTCTGTAAAATAGAACTTTAAGGCAATGAAACATTCAAACGAACAAACATTAAGTGAAGTATTAAAATCATTCCTTCAAACCTACAAGCTTGATGAAGGCGTTTATGAGGCACAACTAATAAAATCGTGGGAAAAGATTGCCGGGGAATACATTTCAAAACATACAGATAAGATTTTTATTAAGAAAAGACATTTGTTTGTAAAAATCACCTCCCCTGCCCTGAAGCATGAATTATCATTTGCGCGCGAAAAACTGGTAAAAGCATTAAACGATTCCATCAATAGAAATGTCATTGATGAAATCGTTTTTATATAGTGTTATTTTATCTCTATTTCAAAAGGCATCCTGGCCTGAATTCCCGAATAACTTTGTACTGATTTAGCATACTGCAAATATTTATAATGCTCTCCCAGTTCGTTTTTCAGTATTCGGGTTTGCATTTCACCAAACAACTCCTCTATTATTTGTTCTATGGGTTCCTTTAGTTTTGGGAAATCTACTGTTCTGAAATTTTCCAACCCTGCAATATCAGCAGCTAAATCAATAGCAGTTTGAAGGCCACCTAGCTCATCCACCAATCCAATTTCCAGTGCGTCAGTTCCTGTCCAAACACGTCCCTGGGCAATCTCATCTACGTTTTCAGTAGTCATTCCCCTGCCGTCTGCAACGTGGCCAATAAAGGTTGTATAGAACCGTTCAATTTCATTCTGTATAATTGCTTTCTGATAATCCGTCATAGGTTCGGTTACACTAATAAATTCAGCATTATTATTTGTTTTAACCCCATCAAATGTAACACCCATTTTATTATTAAAGAAACCTTCAAAATTAGGAATCACACCAAACACACCAATGGAACCCGTTAAGGTTGTTGGATTTGCTACAATTTTATCAGCAGCACAGGCAATATAATATCCACCAGAAGCAGCTAAATTTCCCATGGAGACAACAACCGGTTTTTCTTGCTTTGTCAAATAAACCTCACGTAAGATAATATCCGAAGCCAAACCATCCCCTCCGGGTGAGTTTACACGCAAAACAACAGCCTTGATGGATTCGTCAAGCCGGACCTTTCGAATTGTTCTGGCAAGTTTTGCCGAGCCGATAACATTTTCGCTTCCTTCTCCTTGCCTGATCTCGCCTTCAGCAAAAATTACAGCAATTTTATTCTTGCTTCTTTTCCCATCGGAATTTTTAATTTTTGCATTGCCGTATTTCGATGGCGAAATCAGATTTTCTTTCACAATCACATCCACGCCAATTTCGTTGGCAAGCATTCCCAGGAACTCATCATAATAAATTAATGAATCAACGATATTCAGTTCCAATGCACTATTAGGGTTTTGAGCCCGAAGTCCATCAGCAATTTCATTCAACCTTTCCGTTCCAATGCCCCTGGTTCCCGAAATACCAGCAACTGAGTTATCCCACATCGACTGAATAAAGGCCAGGGTTTGTTCCTTGTTAGCTTCACTCATTTCATCATACAACAACGGTTCAATAGCACTTTTGAACTTTCCATGACGAATTACCTGTGGTTCAATATCAAGCTTTTCGAGTAAACCTCTGATAAATACAACATTCCCATTAAATCCCCTGAAGTCAATAAATCCTTCTGGGTTAAGGTAAACTTTATCGGCTACTGTTGCCAGGTAATAGGCTTTTTGAATGTAAAGGTTACCATATGCATAAATGAATTTACCAGATTCCTTAAAATCCAATAAAGCATTCCTGATTTCTGTAATTGTTGCCAACCCTGAAGGAACATCCATTAAATCGAGATAAATTCCTTTAATACGTGGATCTGTTTTAGCATTATTAATACTTTTCAGAATTTCCCTTAACCCTGGCTTAGGCTTAAAAGAACCGAGGTCAAATACCGAAGGCATAGCACTATTATTGGTGCGGTCAGTAATTTCATAATTAAGTTTCATACGAAGAATGGTATTGTCGTTAACAATCACCTCTTCAGTTTTTGCAAATGATAGCATTGCCATAACGAAGGCCATAAATAGAAAAAAAGTAATGATGGAGATAAGAATAAATCCAAGCATTGAGGCAAACATCATTTTAAAAAATTCTTTCATAATAATATACTTTTAGTTTCACTTGTTCAAAAGCCTGAAAAAAATCAACAATCAAATATAAATTTGATGGAGGTCATTTTCATATTCTTTCTATTGGTTTAAAAATTAAAATCATAAAAAAAGCAGGCTGCAATAAAACTTATATTGCTTACTGCAATATTAATAAAAAATACACCAGAATAAAAACGTTTAAAAATACACTTTGAATATTTCAAATAATTACAACCAAATATTACTTTTGTAAATTATTAAAATTCGTTTTGAACAATATATATATACTAATAGGTGGAAATTTAGGAAACCGTGAAAAAATATTTTCGGAGGCCAAGAAATTAATTCAGCATGACATAGGTAAAATTGCTAAAACCTCATCAATATATGAAACTCAGCCTTGGGGATTTAACTCCGATAAACCATTTTTAAACCAGGTTATCCTTATTCATACCGAATACAGTGCAGTTAAAACACTTACATTATTATTGAATATTGAAAAAAAGCTAGGAAGGAACCGCACTTCGGAGAATTATGAGTCGCGTCAAATCGATCTTGATATTTTATTATTTAATGATAGTACTATTTATGATGAACAATTACAAGTTCCGCATCCAAGATTGCATCAACGAATGTTTACCTTAATTCCTTTAAATGAAATAGTACCAGATAAAATCCATCCGTTACTAAATGAAAAAATATGCACACTGATGGAAAAATGCTCAGATCCTTTAAAAGTCAATCTTTATAAACCAACGAGTTAGCATGGCTGAAAGCTTTTACAACTACATAGCAATAGAGGGCAACATCGGTTCAGGAAAAACTTCCCTGGCTCAAAAAATAACCGAAGAGTTCAATGCGCGTTTAATACTTGAACGTTTTGAAGACAATTCATTTTTGCCCAAATTTTATAAAAATCCTGAGCAGTATGCCTTCCCTCTCGAAATGTCCTTTTTAGCCGACAGGTACCAGCAATTAAAAGAAGAACTTACTAAGCAAGATCTATTTAAATCTTTTACAATTGCTGATTACTTCATCGACAAATCCCTAATTTTTGCAAGAAAAAATCTCCAAAACGATGAGTATTCCTTATATTCCAGGTTATTTAATATCATTAATTCTACATTAAAAAAACCAGAACTAATACTATTTCTTCATAATTCAGTTGACCACCTAATACTAAATATCAAAAAAAGGGGCCGGAATTACGAGCAAGAAATAAAAGCTTCATACCTTGAGATGATTCAAACGGGTTACTTTGAATACTTTAAGCAAAATAAGGAATTAAGGGTTGTTATTGTAAATACTGAAAAAATTGACTTCGTTAACAATTCTGACGATTATTCATTACTCAAATCATGTATTTTTAAACAATATGCACCAGGGATTCATCGTATCAATTCAATATATTCCATTGATTAAAATCATTTGATTAACCTACTTTACTAACAAAAAATAGTAGTAGTCATTAAATAATTTCTTATCTTTACAAAGAATCTAAAATCAAGAAAGCTGAAAATGCATATGTACTTATTGTTATACAGAAACTTATGCATTGCAAGAATTGATTTAAAAATATAGAATTATTAATGTAATTATGTTGATAAATTGTATAAGATTCAAGCGAATAAACAGTTTTTTTTTTATTAATTAGCTTATTCTTAGAACAGTAAATATGTTAGTAAAAAGCAATTTTAAAAAAAATTGAATTTGGAATAAAATTTTTTATACTTTTGAAGAAATTTTAATAGTAAACCAAGATTACCAGTATTAAAGAACAAAATAGAATAAAATAAAGTAAATGTATTCATTATGAAAAAAAATTATCAGATTATTTCAAAGGCATTCATTGGTGCTTTATTGTTAGTTTTTCCTTTATTAATGTTTGCTCAAAATGCAAACAGAAGTGAAGGCAATGACAAACTCACATACCAGTGGTATATAAACGTAAATGGAGGTATTACCCAGAGTTTTTGTGATATTCAAAGTGGAAACTTTCATTTAGACCAACTACAAGGTGGAGCTATGGCTCCCGCTTTTGGTGCAAGGCTGGGAAAACATATTAGTCCTGTATTTGGTATGTACGGTCAATTTATGACAGGTAAACTTAAAGGGTTCAATGATGATAAAGACCTGGAATTTGAAACTGACATAAAGTACGATATGATGTTAGGTGCTACTATGAGTTTAAGCAACTTAATAGGAGGATACAAACCCAGGTTAATTAATTTATATTTAACTGGTGGTATTGGGATTGTAAACTTCACTCCTGAAGCAAGGATTAAATCCACAGGCCAAACGCTTTGGGATTATTACAATGGAATTGGAGGAGCAGATCTTGCCGATGCAAAAACAGAGAAAAATAATACATCAGAAACAAGTATCCCTGTTGGAGGTGGTATTGATTTTAGATTAAATGATCGTTGGGATATAAACCTTGAAACCACGTTAAGGCTCTTCGACTCGGACAAACTTGACGGCTATGTTTCAGGTGATCATGGTGATGCTTATTATTATACTTCAGTTGGTGTTGGCTATAGTTTCTGGAAGGGTAGTGATAAAGCCAAAACAAATGTTGAAACAGAACCTACTATGTTATCACTGGAAGGTGATTCAATACCCATTGTTATAAAAGGAACATTCCCAGAATCGTATAACAAAAAGACAGTGATTGATTTCACACCGGTATTGAAATATGGTGATCAAAGCATGCAACTCGAAACCATGTATTTCCAGGGCGAAGAAGTTGCTGAAGAACATCAGAAAGCAGGGGCAATTCTTATTCCTGCAACAGGTGGCTCATTCACGTATAAAACAAAGGTAAAATATGAGCCAGGAATGGATGTATGCGAAGTTTATGTAATGCCCATGTCTTCGGCTAAAGGGAAAACCCCGAAATCAATGGGTGATAGAAAAGTTGCAGACGGTCTGATTCTAACTTCAAAAAGGATTGAAAATAATGAGAAGTTATTACTTGCAAACCATGGATACAAGCGCAATATTGTCAAAACTGAAGCAGGTGACCTTTATTTTGTTGTTAACAGGCATAATTTAAACTTTAATTATAAGCTAAACAAAAACGAAGCTGCAAAAGAAACAGTGGCTGGAATGAAAGATTTTATTAACAATGGCTGGGAAATAAAAAGTATCGATATCAATGCCTGGGCCTCACCTGAAGGTGAAGAATCTTTTAACCAGGGCTTATCACAACGCAGAACTGAATCAGCACAAAATTACACACAACAACAATATGATAAGTTTGTTAAAGCTGAAGCTAAAGAGCTGGGAGTATCCGTTGAAGAGATTAAACAAGAAATCAAGTTTAATCTTTCAGCTAATGGTGAGGACTGGGATGGATTTATGTCAGCACTTCAGGCCAGTGATATTAAAGACAAAAACATTATTGCTAATGTTGTGAATTCTCAGTCTGATTTGGCAAAAAGGGAGCAGGAAATTAGAAACATGACTGTTATTTATAAAGAAATTGAAGACGACCTTTTACCACCGTTAAGAAGAGCTGTTGTTAGTGTAAGTTGTTTTGAACCTTCATTAACAGATGCACAAATTGCACAATATGCAACATCTACACCTGATTCACTTAAGTTGAATGAATTGTTATATTCAGCTTCTTTAACTCAAGATTTGAATGCACAACTAAATATCTACAAAACAGTTATTCAGTTGTTTCCTAAGTGCTGGAGAGGATATAATAATGCAGGTTATGCAGCAGCTGAACTGGGAGATATTAATGCTGCAAAATCATATTTTGCCCAGGCAAGTTCAATTGCTGAAGACAATGGAATCCTGTTAAATAACAATGGAGCCATGTCTTCGAAAGACAAAGATTTTGTAAAAGCAAAAGAAAACTATATGGCTGCACAAAAGCAAGGTGTTAACGAAAGTTATAACCTGGGTATTGTTAAAATGTCAGAAGGTAATTACAATGGTGCAATTAATTCTTTCAGTTCTGAAAAGTGTGATTACAACCTTGCACTTGCCCATACAATGAGCGGAAATTATAATGCTGCAACTTCTACATTAAATTGTGCAGAAAAAACTCCTGAGGTTTATTATCTCCAGGCAATTATTGGTTCGAGAACACAAGACGATAACATGGTGTTTGAAAATCTGAAAAAAGCTATTGCAGAAGATAACTCATATGCTATGACGGCTAAAGATGATAAAGAATTCATGAAGTATTATGCAAATACTGAATTCATCAATATCGTGAAATAAATAATAGTTTTATACTATAAAAAAAGGCTGCAATTAATTGCAGCCTTTTTTATTTTAAATGAAGCATGAACTGCCACAAAACAATTCCAACACTGACTGATACATTAAAAGAGTGTTTTGTGCCAAACTGAGGTATCTCAATATAACCATCGGATAATGAAACAGCCTTATCGGAAACGCCATTGATTTCATTGCCAAATACTAAAGCATATTTTTCCATCTTATTCGGAAAAAAACTATCAAGTGAAATACTTTTTTCAACTTGCTCAACCGAATAAACCTGAAACCCCGATTCTTTTAGGGCCAATATTGAATCATCAGTATTCTCAAAATACTTCCACTCTACAGTTTCTGTAGCTCCCAGGGCCGTTTTTTGTATTTCCCTGTGAGGAGGCTTGGCTGTAATACCACAAAGATGAATTCCATCTAAACGAAAACAATCTGCAGTTCGAAAAACCGATCCAATATTATTTAAACTCCTGATGTTATCAAGAACAATTACGATGGGAAATTTATCAGAAGATTTAAAACCATTAACAGATAGCCTATCTAATTCTTCATTTTTTATCTTTCTCATAAAATCAGAATTTTATACAAAATTAACAATGTGCTTAAAACTGTGGATAAAAATCAGATAAAAGAATTGGATATAGTTTTACTTTTGTAGCCAAGTTATGGCGAAAACGAAAGATATTGTTGAAACCCCGTTAATGAAACAATATAATACCATCAAGGCGAAATATCCTGATGCTTTATTGTTATTTAGGGTGGGCGATTTTTATGAGACATTTAGTGAGGATGCAATAAAAGCCTCAAAAATACTGGGGATTGTATTAACAAAAAGGGCAAACGGTGCAGCATCTTACGTGGAGCTAGCAGGCTTCCCACACCATTCTATCGACACCTATTTACCTAAACTGGTAAGAGCCGGTCAGCGTGTTGCCATATGCGATCAATTGGAAGATCCTAAACTCACAAAAAATATTGTGAAGCGTGGTGTAACTGAATTGGTAACACCAGGTGTAACTTTTAATGACAATGTTCTTGAACACAATAAAAACAATTTCCTGGCTTGTGTGCATTACCAACCCAATAAATCAGGAATTTCATTCCTTGATGTTTCAACCGGTGAGTTTCTTGTGGCCCAGGGTGATAACCTATATATTGATAAACTATTACAAAGCCTGAAACCCAGCGAAGTAATTTTACAAAAAGATAAGATTTCGGAGTTTCAGAAGAAATTCGGAGCTCAATTATACACACACACATTTGAAGAGTGGATATTTACTTCTGATTTTGCTAGTGATTTATTGTTAAAACACTTCAACACCAGCTCATTAAAAGGTTATGGTATTGAATCGTATACCCTTGGAATTGTTGCAGCAGGGGTAATCCTTCATTATCTTAAAGAAACTCATCACAACAAGCTTAACCATATTGCCAATATTTCGCGAATTGAAGAAGAACACTATGTCTGGCTCGATAGATTCACCATCAATAACCTGGAATTAATTCATTCATATAATGAAAAAGCAGTAACCTTAATTGATACCATTGACAGGACGGTATCACCAATGGGCTCCAGGCTTTTAAAAAGATGGATGGTACTCCCTTTAAAAAATAAAACCAGCATTGGTGAACGATTAAATATAGTTGAGTTTCTCAATACGAATTATGATCTGAGTGAAAGTCTCCAACAGTTGATAAAATCGATTGGCGATCTTGAGCGATTGATTTCGAAGGTAGCTATTGCTAAAATAAACCCGCGTGAAGTACTAAAAATAAAAGATTCATTAATCACTATCAACGACATTAAATTGAAATGTTCAGGTGTTAAGAATAGATCTTTTATCAAGATTTTGGAAAAACTAAACCACCTACCCGAAATTTCCAAACAAATTGAACAAACCATTAAACCTGAACCACCAGCAATAGTCGCAAAAGGAAATATTATTCAAACTGGGATTTCAAAAGAGCTGGACGAATTGCGGGAAATTGCTTATTCCGGAAAAGATTATTTGGTAAATATCCAAAAGCGGGAAGTGGAAAATACAGGAATCACCTCCTTGAAAATTGGGTTTAATAACGTTTTTGGATATTACCTTGAAGTAACAAATATACACAAAGACAAAGTTCCTGAGTTCTGGCACAGGAAGCAAACACTTACAAATTCTGAAAGATATATTACCGAAGAATTAAAAGAATACGAACAAAAAATATTGGGGGCTGAAGAGAAAATCCTTGCTCTCGAAACAAGATTGTTTAATGAGCTGGTAAGTAGTTTAGTTGATTATATTGAACCAATCCAATTAAATGCCCGCATTATTGCACGACTTGATGTTCTTATTTCGTTTGCTATAATTGCACAACAAAATAACTACACCCAGCCTCAATTAAATGATTCTTATATAATCGATATTAAAAATGGCCGACACCCGGTAATTGAAACCCAAATGCAAGTTGGAGAAGAGTATATACCAAATAATATTTATCTTGATAATGAAAAACAACAGATACTGATTTTGACCGGGCCAAATATGTCAGGTAAATCTGCTCTTCTCAGGCAGACAGCACTTATAGTATTAATGGCTCAAATCGGAAGTTTTGTTCCGGCTAAGTCTGCAAAAATCGGAATTATTGATAAAATTTTTACCCGAATTGGTGCTTCAGATAATATTTCATTAGGTGAATCAACTTTCATGGTTGAGATGAATGAAACCTCAAGCATTTTAAACAATCTATCGAATAGAAGCCTAATTTTACTAGATGAGATCGGACGTGGAACAAGTACCTATGATGGAATATCAATAGCCTGGGCAATTACTGAATTCCTTCACGAACATCCACTTTTTAAAGCGAAGGTGTTATTTGCCACCCATTATCATGAGTTGAATGAAATGGTTTCTAGTTTTCCACGAATAAAGAACTTTCATGTTTCAATAAAGGAAATTAACAACCAAATAATTTTCTTAAGAAAAATAATTCCAGGTGGTAGCGAACATAGTTTCGGTATCCATGTTGCAAAAATGGCTGGTATGCCTCAAACAATAATAAAGCGGGCAAATGAATTACTGGCCGTTCTTGAAAAATCACACAGCAGTGAAGAATTGAAAAAACAATCAGCCAGCCTGAAGCCTAGTAATGATAACTTCCAGCTAAGTTTTATTCAACTTGATGATCCACTTTTGATCCAGATTAAAGAGGATATTCTTAATATGGACATAAATACCCTCACACCTGTTGAAGCGTTAATGAAGCTAAATGAGATAAAAAAGCTTTTAACGAAAAAGTAGTTTAGGGATTGTTACGAAATAACATCACCTATTCTGTCCAACTTATTTTGCAACTATCCCTTATTCAGAATCCCCTAACCACCTGTAGACGAAGCCTCCTAAAATACCACCAACGATTGGGGCTACCCAAAACATCCAAAGTTGTTCAACGGCCCAGCCACCTGCAAATAATGCAACACCTGTACTTCTGGCAGGATTTACCGAAGTATTAGTAATAGGGATACTAATCAAATGAATCAATGTTAATGCTAAACCAATGGCCAGTGGTGCAAATCCGGCAGGGGCTCTTTTATCAGTAGCGCCCATAATAACGACCAGGAATATACATGTTAAAACAACTTCTGCAATCAATGCTGAAACCAATGAATATCCATCTGGTGAATGCTCACCATAACCATTGGAGGCAAATCCTCCTGACAAACTAAATCCTTCCTTTCCACTGGCGATTACATACAATACAGCAGCAGCAGCTAAAGCTCCCAATACCTGAGCAACAATATATGGAAACAACTCTTTACCGGAAAATCTTTTACCTGCCCACAAACCAAACGATACAGCGGGATTAAAATGGGCTCCTGATATATGCCCGACAGCATAAGCCATGGTTAATACAGTTAAACCAAAAGCAAGTGCAACACCTGCAAAACCAATACCCAATTCAGGATAGGCGGCAGCCACTACAGCACTACCACATCCACCAAAGACAAGCCAAAAAGTACCAAAAAATTCAGCACCTGTTTTTTTCATTAATGTCATAATTCATGAAGTTTAGTTAGATAAAAATAAAACGTATAATTGATTTAATCTTACAATTAACAATCATTCAACCCGAATGTTTTGGAAAAACACTATAAAAACAAAAATAATAGCTTAGGTCATTGAATTAACATCCTTGCTTATAAAGTTTTAAACAAGTCAAATATGGAATAATTTTAAAAAGTCACATTTTTTGTTGTGTGGAATAATATTTTATATAAATTTGCAGCCTTAAAATTGACAAGCGAAAGTAGCTCAGCTGGTAGAGCACGACCTTGCCAAGGTCGGGGTCGCGGGTTCGAATCCCGTCTTTCGCTCAAAAGAGAAAGACGATTTTTAATTACAAATAAGGTCGCGGGTTCTCCTGAAGGGATTCCAGTGGAAGAATCCCGTCTTTCGCTCAAACGTAAAGATCTCTCAAGCGCGGGAGATATTTTTTTGACAAGTTGCCCGGGTGGTGGAATTGGTAGACACGTTGGACTTAAAATCCAATGGGCATTGCGCCCGTGCGGGTTCAAGTCCCGCCCCGGGTACATTAAACCCCTGTTAGCTCTTTAGTTTTCAGGGGTTTGTTATTTATAGAGTAACGAAAAAGTAACACAAAAACTCAAAATGATCCAATAAACAGCAGTTATGATAATAGCTAATTTCAAAATATCATAGAAGACCGGCGTAATATTTTCATGCGAGGATGTACCTGGCTATCCTTATCCCATCCTCGAATAATGTATTTGAGGATTTTGTTCAAATTAATTTTATTTCCATTTAAATTTTTTATAATCTAATTGCAAATCCCTACATAACGAGATTGCAGATTTATCTCCACACAATGCTGCCATGGCCACATAGGTATAGCCTGTATCAGTTTCGTTCAAATCAACATAATTACTAGCCATGATTGAAAAATAATGTGCTAATACTAGATCTTTTATTTTATTATCTCTAATATCATTGAATGTCATTGATCTGTGAATCATATAAAACATTAAACCTTTATCGAAATAGTTGTTTGATTTCAAATTTAAACCTTGATCCCATGCAATAAATCCCAGTTGAGTATAGCAAGAACTTTTTTCATCGTCATTTTCTGCGTATAATATTGCCTTTTCTGCATTTAAATTTGCTTCTTCTATTGCCCCTATTTCTCTATAGTCTCTAGATAAATATAGATGATTCCAATAAAGATTCTGTATATCTACAAGACAATTTGAGGCTAATTCGTAATATTTAATACTCGGATGATAATTATTGCTAAAACGATAAGCATTACCCATAATATGAAGATCAATACACAAAAAATAACTCGGATTCATATCATAGGCTTTTTGATAAGTGTTAGCACTTAAAGAATATAGTTTTCTCTTATAATAATTATAAGCCTCGTCACTTAACTTTTGAGTTTCTGAATTTATGTCTTCAGAAATAGGCGAATCGACATCAATAATAACTAGTTCATCTCCATCTAATTGAATCTTTCCTAATTCTTGTATAGCTGACTGCCCCAATAATAGAGGTGCAGAAAGTTCATGAATTATTATTGCTTCAACATTATATAACTTTATTCCACCAATCTCCAATTCATTAATATTTACTGTAGTATTTTCAACAATATCACCATTTGCAATTTGGGAATAAGATGATCCCATTAAATCCCCTTCGTCCATATAACCGTTTTTAAGCATGAATATAGCTTCTGAAAGAGATAAAGAAACATTACTTGCACCTGTGTCGAAAATAAACCTTAACCTCAATCCATTAACGAGACAAGGGGTTGTGTAAACCCCTCCTTCCTTTTTCATTTTAATTCTTACTTGCGCTTCTAGGAATGTAATTGAGATTGAAAGGAGTAGAAAGGCAATCATAAATCTTTTCATACAAATAGTTTCAATTAATTGGATAACAAATATAAATATATATTCACTTATAAAAAACTCCGATAGTAGTTTTTTGCATGATTTTGCATTCACTACCCCTTACCGCCGGAGAGTTTTTAGGTATTTCGTTTTCGATTGAGGATATTAGTTCATTTTTGATTTCAGGATAAGCATTGCTTATTCTGTACAGTATTTCCATGGAATAAATTTTCAAGGCAATGGCCTCGGCCGGATCATTCAACCATTCGAAACAGGTATGAAGCAAAAGTCCGGCAGTATCTTCGTAATAGTTATAAGTTTGTTCCGAAAACATTTTTGCCATGCCTCTTTTTAAGCCAATAGTATTAAATTCAGGGAATTTCCTTGCGAGATCTACGATATGTGGTTGTAGAAGAAAAGGATATTTATTAGCTACCAGATTTACAACCCTGGTTGCCCGCATGGCAAATTGTTCTTTATCCAGAAGGGCGAAATCCAATACTTTTTTAAATCGTTCAGGATTATCACCCACAAGCTTTGCAGCACGGTTTGCAGTTGCCCTCGAACTATCAAATAGCAGGCCTTCTAATTCCATGATTTGAGTATTATCCACCAAACTCCATTAAATAGGCTTTAATAAAAGCAGCCAGGTCTCCATCCATTACGGCCTGCACATTTCCGGTTTCAACACCAGTGCGAAGGTCTTTTACCATTTTATAAGGATGCATCACATAATTTCGAATTTGAGAGCCCCACTCTATTTTCTTTTTGTTGCCTTCAATCTCCGCTTGTGCCTCCTTCTTTTTGCGTATTTCTATTTCATAAAGTTGTGACTTCAGCATGCGTATTGCTTTATCCCGGTTTTGACCTTGCGACCGTGTTTCCTGGCACTCAACAATAATGCCTGAGGGTTGGTGCTTCAGTCGTACAGCAGTCTCTACTTTGTTTACATTTTGCCCACCTGGTCCACCAGCTCTAAAAGTATCCCAGGTAATATCAGCCATATTAATATCAATTTCAATATTATCATCCACCACAGGGTAAACATAAACCGAAGCAAAGGAGGTATGTCTTTTATTTTGCGCATCAAAGGGAGAAAGCCTAACCAGCCGATGAACACCATTTTCACCTTTCAAGTAGCCAAAAGCAAAATCGCCTACAAATTCCAGTGAAACAGATTTTAGTCCGGCCACATCACCTTCTAAAAAATCAAGTTCTTTAACTTTATAATTATTCCGCTCGCCCCAACGAATGTACATGCGCATTAACATCAAAGCCCAGTCCTGGCTTTCTGTACCACCGGCTCCCGGATTGATCTGAAGAATTGCACTTAGCTTATCTTCATCTCCACTGAGCATTTTTAAAAACTCAAGATCCTCAACAAGCTTTAGTGATTTTTCATATTGTACATCAACATCAGATTCTTCAGCATCACCTTCAATAAAAAACTCAAAAAGTACCTGTAGGTCCTCAACACTACTTTGCACCTTATCAAATTTATTAGTCCAGCTTTTCTTTTCTTGAATCGATTTCAGAATCACTTCTGCTTTTTTGGGGCTATTCCAGAAATCCTGATGGTGGGAAAGAGTTTCCTCTTCTTTTATAAGATCTTGTTTTTTATCAATGTCAAAGGAACCTCCTCAGGGCTTGTAGCCTCTCAGACAAATTCTTTAGTTGTTCTTTTAATATCATTCTACTATTTCCTATCTATAAATTATTAATCCTCCAGGTTTCCCAGGACTTCCCAGATCACATTAGATTCAAAACCTTTTGAAGCGGCAAATTTAGCAAGTTTTTTGTTTCTTTTGTATGAATCGCTTTCGTTTAATTCCTGGCTCTTTTTCAGGATAACATTTTTCAGAACAGAAATATATTCATCTTCATCGATACTATTGATGCCTTCGAGGATAAAAAGTTCAGGAACCCGTTTTTGCTGCATTGCAGCGTATATTTTATTCCTTCCCCATTTATTAATCCTGAGTTTGCCATTAGCAAATGATTTGGCAAACCGTTCCTCGTTCAGAAAATCTTCTTTTTTTAATTCAATGATGATCTGTTCATAAATATCCTCCTGCAAATGAAACGTCTTAAGCTTTGTTTTTACATCAAACATACTTCGTTCCTGAAAAGCACAATATTGTTTCATTTTCGAAAGCACCCAATCGGGAATATCACCGTATTGTCTTTTCATATCCATAATCAGAGAAAGGTTTTATACCAAAAAAAATCTATACAAATATACATAAATCATAGAGAATACCTTAGATCAACATTTAAGAAACAGGGCAAATGCATCAAAAAATATACGGAATATATTTTCTTTGAGGAACTTTGCATAATACTTTGTGGCTCTTTGTGTTATAGCTATTTCACAAAGTTACTCAAAAAAGACACGAAGTATCACAGAGGAAAAGCACTAAGCCTAAACAGCTAATATGTAACAACTTAAAATTTAAATGCGTTTGCCCTGATTTAAGTAATTTCAAAGATTAAATTCTAATTTCAAAATCATATAAAATATCCAAAATGAATTCTAATTTATTACATTTGCTAGGTAATAAATCGGGTTACAAGTAACATTTACAAAACGATCTACTATGCCCGGATAAAAGGCTTTGAAATATAGATGTACAGCCAAAAATCAAAATTAGCATTATGAAAGCATTTTTTCTTTCTTTTTTATTAATCACATTTACATTTTTATCTGCACAAGATTATCTGCTGGATATAACCATAAAACAACTGGATTCCAAAGAAGTTTACCTGGCCGATTTTTATGGAGATAAAAACAGTATCATTGATACAGCTGTTCCCGATACTTCCGGACGATTTTCGTTTCAGCTTAATACGGATCTTTACCCGGGTATGTACAGGCTATTTTTATCGAAAGAGGTATTTTTCGATTTCATCTTTAATCGTGAAGACATAGCTATAGTATCGCAGCTTGATTATTTATACGATAGCCTAAAAGTTCTAAAATCAAAGGAGAATAAATTGTATTATAGCTTTTTAAAAGAGATGAATCTATACCAGCGAAAGTTCGACCTACTTGGGCCTTTGGTGAATTACTATCCAAAAACAGATGAGTTTTACCCAGCGCTTATGGATGAATACATTAGCAATCAAAATAATTATAATAAATTTGTTAAGAAGCTAATTGCCTCTAATGAAAATTCCTGGGCTACTAAAATTATCCGTCAAAGACAGCCATTATATTTCCCGGTAGAGCTCAATGAATATGACCGGAGGATATTTGCCCGTGATCATTTTTTTGATTTTGTAGATTTTACCGATGTTGATCTTGTAAGAAGTAATGTGTATACAACCATGGCCATTAATTATATTTCGCTCTATTCAAATCCGAACCTGAACCAGGCCCAACTTGAAGATGAATTTATTAAAGCTGTGGATAAGATCATGTTTGAAACCATGGATAACAGTCTGATCTATGAATTTATCGTAGAATACCTGGTAGGAGGATTTGAAAAATTTCATTTTGAAAAAGTACTGGATTATATAGCCGAAAATTATGCACCGGAACAATGCGAAAATGAAGAGCGTAAGTCAGACTTACAAACCCGGCTTGAAAAATATGCTGAACTCTCAGTTGGAAAAGATGCACCTGAAATTATAGCACCGGATGTAAATGGTGATCTAGTAAAACTTTCAAGGATTAATGCCGAATATACGCTTGTTGTTTTTTGGGCAAGCTGGTGCCCTCATTGTAATGATATGCTACCCAAAATACATAACATCTATGAAAATAGTGTAAGCCCTGAAAAGTTACAAATACTAACTGTATCATTGGACAAAGAAAAAGAGGAATGGATTACAGTTCTTGATGCTGGCAATTACACATGGCTAAACACATCTGACCTTATGGGATGGGATAGTCAGGCTGCTGTTGATTACAACATATATGCAACGCCAACCATGTTTTTGCTCAATAAGGATAAAAAGATTGTCGCCAAACCAATTACTTATAATGAATTGGAGAGGGCTTTAATGAAAGAGAATATCATTAAATAAATCGAATCCAGAATGCTGAGCGGAGTCGAAGCATGCTTCGACTCCGCTCAGCATTCTTTTTTCTTTTGCTTGAATCTTGTGTCTTTTCACAAACTACTCTTTTTGAAATTGCATATCATTGATGTCATTATCCTCTATCCAGAGTTCACCAGAAGTAAGCTTTGACACCCGATAATCGAAACGTTCAATAAAATCGGGATACCTTAAATCAACTTCAATTATTTCCTTACGGCTTTCCCACACCCAGGTACCTTCGTATGTTTGTGTATAATTTTCACCCTTCTCAGTACGGAAAAATTTACCATCCTCTTCAAACTTGAAGTAAAGTCTGGGGTAATTCGAAAACACATCATCCCCATTAAGTTTAACTATTCTCCATTCACCCTCCAGCCGTTTCATTTTTGATTTGAAACTGATATAAGGTCCATCTTCATACTTCTTACACCCTGAAAAAATGAATAGCGTTGCCACCAATACTAGCAATGTCGTTTTTACTGAATTTATTCTCATTTCAACTAATTTTTTATTGATAAAACCTATTCCCGGTTCCGAACGATAACATTGTCAAATATAAACGATTTTTATCTGCAAAATAAAAAAAATATTAAATCAAAAATTAGACAAGGTAAAAAAGGAATTCGGTGTCTGGCTAGAAAAATTCAAAACAATTCTATTATTTATTATTAATTAAATCACGAATAACAACCGAGGCTACCGTCAACCCAAAAATAGCAGGCATATAAGAAATCGTTCCAACAGTTGACTTTTTATTGACTTCATTATCGGTTATTACAACCACTCTTTTTGGAACAGGTTCGGGAGAAAATACAACTTTAAACCCGGTACGGACATTCAGGCTATGCAATTTTTTGCGAACCAATTGAGCAAAATTACATCCATACGATTTTGAAACATCTGCCACACTAATTTGCGAAGGATCTAAGCGACCTCCTGAACCCATGGAACTTACGATGGGTAAATTTCTTTCTATGCAATTCTTAATAAAGAAAATTTTAGGGGATAAAGTATCAATGGCATCCACAACATAATCAAATTCCGTTGCCAGTATTTCTGGTATTTTTTCATCTTTCAGATAAACATTTGATATATTCAACTCTAATTCTGGATGTATATCCAACAAGCGGGCAGCCATTAAATCCACTTTATTTTTTCCTTGTGAACTATCCAATGCCAAAAGCTGACGATTACGGTTTGTGGGATTAACAACATCACTGTCAACAATGGTCATTTTTCCAACTCCTGCCCTGCAAATGGCTTCGGCAGCATAACCACCAACGCCTCCCAGTCCGGCAACCAACACATGCGATTCAGAAAGTTTCTTTATATTTTCTTTACCGATTAAAAGTTCAGTACGGGTCAGCCAATAATTTTCGTCCATATTAAATTCAAAAACAATTTTTAAAGTTTTGCAAAATTATGGATTTCATATTATCAATTTCCATTTTTCTGATTTCTGAAGCTGCTTTATAAATCTCCATTATTTTATATTCACTATCATCGGTTTCAAAGAAAAACCAATCATTTGGAATCCTGGCAAGAACCTGGGCTGCATTGGATAAAGGGTACATTAGCGCTTTTCCAAAAGAGAGGAAAATATTTTGTCTGATCAACATTTCAGCAACTTCAAGTTTAGCGTTAAATCCATGAACAATCCAGGGAAACTTGGGCTTATGATTCTTTTTTAATTGGATCAATTCGTTAAAGGCCTTCACACAATGAATGATCAAAGGCTTTTTTACTGATTCCGAAATTTGAATATGTTTTTCAAAAACCTCAGTTTGTAATTCAAAAGATGTTTCGCATCTTTTATCTAAACCCGTTTCACCAATAGCAATAACTTCAGACTTTTTAGCTGACTGATGGATTTCTTCTAACAAATCATTTTTAGTTTCTATATCAATATACCAGGGATGCAGACCAATACTATATTGCTGGTCAGGTTCAATTTCTGCATTTTCTCCCGGAAAGATATTATTTACATTTAGCTCATTCTTCCCGGAGAAAGCCACATGCGTATGTATATTGATAAATTTCATTATTGTTAGTTCTTTGGTTCTCAATTCTTGGTTCTGACTACAAAGTCATCCTGAGCGAAGTCGAAGGATTAGTTTTTAGTTGGCTCTCGACCAACACTTTCAACTAATTTAATCATTCAACAACCCTTCCACCAACTCTGGAACTCCCTCCCCTGCTTTTTCCCGGATCACTTCCAAATTTGAAATCCCACTTACCGCAAACGCTTTCGGGTCGATGTAATATTTTGGTTTGTCGGGTCGAACATAAACAATAAGGCTGGCAGCCGGGTAAACTACCATACTGGTTCCGATCACCATAAAAATATCAGCCTCTGAAGCAATTTGCATGGCCGGTTCAATCATGGGAACCGATTCGCCAAACCAGACAATATGTGGCCTGAGCTGGGAACCCTTTTCGCAAGTATCACCCAGTTTTAGTTCCCAATTATCCATTTCATAAACTAAATCTGGATCGACTGTGCTTCTTGCTTTTCTGATTTCGCCATGCAGATGAAGCACATTTGTGGAGCCGGCCCTTTCATGCAGATCATCCACATTTTGGGTAATGATTTGCACATCAAATTTTTCTTTTAGTTTAACAAGGGCTTTATGGGCTGGGTTGGGATCAGCTTCCCAGACAATTTTTCTTCGCCAGTTATAAAAATCGAGCACCAGTTTTTGATCCCGCTGCCAGGCTTGAGGGCTGGCCAGGTCTTCGAAACGGTATTTCTGCCATAGGCCATCGCCATCCCTGAAAGTCTGGATACCACTTTCGGCACTCACACCGGCCCCGGTTAGGATTACAATTTTTTGCATAATGTTGATGTTTTGGATTTCGAAAGTACGAAATTTTCTAAAACTCATCCAATGACTTTCAATCAGATAGTAAAAAACCCTCATAGCGTTTGGAACACTATGAGGGTTATATTCTAAATTTTGATATTGTTCCTTAGCTTCGATAAATTAAATTCATTTCTGATAATTCCTGTCCAATCTGATGGATCCCAGCTAAAATTTTCTCTGTTTGGATTTTGGAGGGTTTTTTATGCCCCTGTACATACTGAGATAATAAAGTAGGATTCATTCCAATTTTCTCAGCAAGAAACTTTGCATTTATTACTTTATAATATTGGAAGAATTGCTTAAAATCAATTTCAAACTTTATGTTCTCATGTGTTATTGATGATTTTTCTTCTTCAAAATACAGATTTGCCGCTTCATAGGAATTATTAATTAATTCAGGAATTCCTTTTCCCGTAGTATATATGGGTAATTCCTCCGAAAAAGCAGAAAACCCTGTATCTGTTTTTTCCACAATCATTTTTATTTTTTTCGTTGTTGTCTTCATCTTATTTATTACAATCATTCTAATGTTTTATCCCGGCTTCTTTAAATATTTTTTTCTCAAGGCCTTTACCAACTTCCTGACTGCCATGGTTTGGGAATATAAGGACTCCTGATTTTTTATCATGTTTCATCTTTACATGAGATCCTTTTTGTGAAACCGGATACCATCCATCTTTTATTAGAATCCTATATAATTCAGAACATTTCATTAAATACTCTTTACTTCGTAATCCATACAAAGGTAAATAATAATTTACCTTATTGCAAATTATTTTGTTCTCTAATTTTTTCAAGATTCATCCGATGACTGGAGTCATCGGATGAATAAGACACAAAAAAACCCTCGTAGCGTTTAAAACACTACGAGGGTTATATATTCTTTAAAGTTAAATTTAGAAAACCTTCATATCATCAAGAACTTTCATCACTTTCCTAACAGCAGTAGCTGAATCGTTCAACAACTTCTTTTCATCTTTATTCAAGTCAATTTGAATAATTTTCTTAATTCCCTCTTCACCAAGTATTACCGGAACGCCCATATAAATGTCTTTCAAACCGTATTCGCCATTCAGGCAGGCACAAACCGGGAAGATTCTCTTTTGGTCATCAACAATAGCTTCTACCATTTGTGCAGCAGCAGCTCCAGGGGCATACCATGCTGAGGTTCCCATCAGGTTTACCAACTCTCCACCGCCAAATTTTGTTCTTTCCACAATTTTATCAATCTCTTCCTTTGCAAGCAATTCAGTAATTGGAATACCATTTACTGAAGTATACCTTGGAAGCGGAACCATAGTATCGCCATGACCTCCTAACGAAAGTGAAAGAATATCTTTTGGAGAAACATCCAATGCATTTGCTATAAAAGCACGGTACCTGGCTGTATCAAGTTCACCTGCCATTCCAAAAACCTTGGTCGAGGGTTTGTTGGAAGCAAGATAAGCACAGTAAGTCATTACATCAAGCGGATTAGAAACAATAATTAGTACTGCATCCGGTGAATATTTCAAAACTTTTTCAGTTACATCCTTAACAATTCCCGCATTTGTTTTAATTAAATCATCACGCGACATTCCGGGCTTTCTTGGAATACCCGAAGTAATTACCACAACACCCGAACCTTTTGTTTTAAGGTAATCATTGGTTACACCAACTACGCGGGTATTAAAGTTATTTATCGATGATGTTTGCCAGATATCAAGGGCTTTTCCTTCAGCAACACCTTCTTTAATATCAACTAAAACCAGTTCTCTTGCCAGATCTTTTTGTGCAATCACATTTGCGCAAGTGGCTCCCACGTTACCGGCACCAATTACAGTTATTTTTTTCATACTATGATATTTTTATTGTTATTTGATTAAATACTGACATTGTAAAGACCTACAAAATTAATTTATAACATCTATTAATCAAAGAATAATTATTGTTAATGGGAAAACATAATAGCAAAACCATATTTTTTAGATCATTTTTAAGAATAAAAAATTCCACATAAATGAGGCTATACTTATTTAACACGACGATACCCTGGAAAAAGACAGGGTCTATTTATAGACATTTATAAATAAAACATTTGGAAGATAATAGGGGTGCACGGCAAATATCCGTTTAAATAAATATTTTGAACACGGATGACACTGATTTTCACAGATATTTTATTGCTTTTATCAGTGATTATCTGTTTAATCAGTGTCATCCGCGTTCCATTTTAATAATATTGAGGGAATATTGTCGGAGCGAGAAAAGAGGAAAAATTACCTAATAGTTAAAAGATATGGATAAAATTTAATATATTCGCAAATAGCATATGTATTCTAAACCATTAAGTAAAATTAGTGTTCAACAATTAAATGCAGCGGAGAAATTATCATATTCTAGAAAAGCCCTTATTATTGCTAACAGTCTTTTTTTATATTTCTATGCCAGGTAAATCTCAATGGCAACCCGGTGAACTATCAACGCCCATAACAGCCTTAACTACAATTAATTCAAAAATTCTGGCAGGCGAAATCCCTCAAAGTAAAATTTATCAATCTCCCGATGGAATAGAATGGGATTCAATCTCAAACTTAGAAACCATTTATATAGATGTCCTTGAAACCATTGATAATTATGTATTCGCATTACTTAGCCGGGGATGGTATGATACAAGTTATCCGGTTACCAGCATCTATCGGTCAGCCGATGAAG
>Ga0255366_10016_pt1 | contig 23688 bp, 22 predicted proteins | sample ANMaggSeSYBR01C4_FD_182086 | JGI IMG/M metagenome (GOLD analysis project Ga0255366, IMG submission 182086) | Sediment cell enrichment communities from methane seep in Santa Monica Basin, California, United Staets - ANME aggregate JGI... | ecosystem: Environmental > Aquatic > Marine > Cold seeps >... | reverse complement strand
TCCCGTTTGTCATTCCAATGATCAAGCAGATTGTGGGTCCTAATGTAGCCGTCATAGACCCTTCTCCAGCAATCGCTAAGCGCGTGAGTTTTTTACTGAACGAATTGCACCTGATAAAAAGGAATCCCTATGAATCCGGTTTCACATTTAGTACCACAGGAAAACCGGAGAATTTCAAACGTGTCATTTACTCACTCATTGGCACTGACACTTCTCCCATTCCGCTCATGTGGAAAAACGGAAAACTCACGTATAAATAATTTTGAGGAAAAATTATGCCCAAAAAAGAAATTATTCTAAACCCGGTAGATCATATAACTGTTGACGCACTGGGAAAACCCGGCCGCAGGATCTTCTATATTCAAGCAATCAAAGAAAACCAGAAAATCACCCTGCTCATTGAAAAGATCCAGCTCCAATCGCTCCTTGAAGGGATCAACGAGTTTTTGGATGAGATCCATAACCGTTTCCCGGATATTATTATTCCTGAGGTCAGCTTTCAAGAAAAAGACATGCAAATTCAACCACCGGTAGATCCGTTATTCCGGGCGGGCGATATGGGTCTCGCTTACAACGAGATTCACGATCTTGCCTGTATATTTGTCCGAGAAGCACAGTTTTCTGAGGAAGAAGGACGCGTGGTACGCTTTTGGTGCAGCCGGGCACAGATGATAGCTATTGCCCATTGGGGGGCGGTCGTTGTCCAGCAGGGGCGCCCAATATGCCCGCAGTGCGGGCAGCCCATGGACCCAGAGGGACATTTTTGCCCTAAGAAAAATGGCCATAAACACGGGAAAAAACATCCCTAAATTGTCTTCATAAGGAGCTAAGCATGAAAAATTATTCCATATGCATGATCGGTTTTGGCAACGTCGGTAGAGCGTTTGCCAAATTGATTAACCGAAAAGCGAAGCAGCTCTCTGATGAATTTAATTTATCCTTTAGTGTGGTCGCAATCGCAACCGGAAGCCATGGGCGGGCGATTAACTATTCAGGGATCAACCTTAAGAAAGCCTTAGAGATCTCCGCAGAAAATGGATCATTAGATGAGCTTTCTACCATCCCAATCCCAGAAAGTATTCAGGATTTCATCGCTCTCAGCAAAGCTAATTTTCTTATCGAGAACTCCCCGGTGAACTATGAAACCGGAGAACCCGCGATCACGCATATTAAAGCAACCCTTGCAAACAATATGCACGCTGTCAGCGCTAATAAGGGGCCTATTGTACACGCCTATGAGGAATTGATTGCTCTCGCGCTCGAATCCGAAAAACAATTCCTATTTGAATCCGCAGTGATGGATGGAGCCCCAATTTTCTCGGTTTTTCGGGAAGCACTCCCCGTCGCTGATATCAAGGGATTTGAAGGTATCCTCAATTCCTGCACCAATTTACTGATTGAAAAAATGGAAAAAGGATCTACTTTTGAAGAAGCTATTGCCCACGCTCAGTTAATTGGCATTGCGGAAACCGATCCGAGCGGAGATATTGATGGATGGGATGCGTCGATTAAAGTAGCCGCTCTGGCAACCGTTCTGATGGGAATTCCGCTGAAACCTCAAGATGTAGATCGAAAAGGTATCCGGGACCTGACCCCACATTTAATTCAGAAAGCAATTCAGGATGGGAAACGCTGGAAGCTCGTCTGCACAGCAGAAAAATCTGGCGGAAAGATTACCGCAAAAGTTGCACCGCAGCTTGTACCTTCCTCTTCTCCTCTTTTCTCTGTCAATGGCACAAGTTCTCTTGTGATATTTAAGACGGATGTCTTACCAGGGTTAGGAATATTAGAGAGTGACCCAAGCCCGGAGACTACCGCTTATGGCCTTCTGGCTGATATTCTAAATATCCTGAAATAAAACTATGCTAATTCATACGGTATTCATCGCGTTGGGATCTAACATTGGGGACAGGATGAAAGCTCTCAAACAAGCAAGTGATTTGCTTCCTCCAGACATTATCCCTGTCTCCTTTTCAATGGTATATGAAACTCCTCCATGGGGATATGAAGACCAATCGCCGTTTCTTAATCAAGTAATAAAAGCGCGAACTCATCTTTCTCCTTGTGAGGTATTAAAAAGGCTGAAAGAAATTGAGCGGGAACTCGGGCGCCAACCAATTTTCCGGTATGGTCCGCGTTTGATCGATCTTGATATTCTTTTTTTTGATGAAACGGAATACAAAACAGAAGAATTGACCATCCCGCATCCTGAGATCGCTAACCGTGCATTTGTGCTTGTACCGCTTATGGAAATTGCGCCGAACTACATTCATCCAGTAACCCAAAAAATGATTGTTGATATGGCCGCCCAGGTAGATATAACCGGTATCATTGAGTTTCGAGGTGATAATGAATAATAAAAAAGCTGCGCTTGAGTGGGGGAAAAAAACATATGTGATGGGCATCATCAATCTTACCCCAGACAGTTTTTCCGGGGATGGTACCCTGCAAGACCGGGATCCTTTCCAATATACTCTTGAAAAAGCAAAACAATTCCTGGAAAACGGGGCAGATATACTTGATATTGGGGCAGAAAGCAGCCGGCCTGGATCTAAACCAATTTCAGCCAGCCTTGAACTGAGACGGCTGCTGCCCGTTTTAAAAGCATTGAAAAAAGAAAATGTCAGGGGGATCATTTCCATTGACACATACAAAGCCAAGGTAGCCAAACAGTGCCTGGAAAATGGTGCCAATTGGATCAATGATATATGGGGGCTCAGGAAAGATGCCAATTTAGCTGATATCCTCTCGAAATACGATGCACCTATCGTATTGATGCACAACCGCAGTAAACCCGGCGCAGTTAAAAACAACGAGCGGCTGGGATCTGTTTATCAAGGCGCGGATTATTCCAATTTTATGGAAGAAATAAAAAGCGATCTTCTGGAGAGCGTTTCTCTGGCACTAAAAGCAGGAATCAAAAAGGAAAATATAATTCTCGACCCGGGGATCGGGTTTGGAAAAACCGTGCAGCAGAACCTCGCGCTGATCAACCGCCTGGATGAGATCAAAGCTTTAGGATGTCCAATACTGATCGGACCATCACGAAAATCTTTTCTCGGCGCCATTTTGGATCTACCCGTTGAGGAAAGATTAGAAGGCACAGCTGCTTCTATTGCGATAGGGATTGCCAGGGGAGCAGATATTGTTCGAGTTCATGACGTGAAATCCATGGCACGCATAGTAAAAGTTACTGATGCGCTAACACGGCATGTTACAAACTAACAGGGAAACATTCTTACTTAACTGCTTTTGCTTTTTTCCTGGCGTATTTCGCGTCAATCAGTTTCTTCGCTAATTTTAATGTAAAGTGCTGCGCTCGTTCACGTTCTTCCAAAGCCATACGTATGTAAGCATATTCTTTTCGCAAGCGAGGAATTATGATATGCTCCAGCGCTTTCAATCGGCGTGTTGTCCGGAGGATTTCTTTCATCAATTTTGCTAGCTGAACCTCTCCATCAGCCAGATTGATAATGCCTTCAATATTTTTTTCATAGGATTCAGCGACTTCATCTATCACTGGAGAAGTGCCAATAATGCAAATATCCCGATCATAGAACTCCCGCAGCGCGGTATGCGGCTTGATTCGGGGAACGTGAACACCCATTATTTGGGAATCAATCAGGTCTAAATCCACATCATGCTTTTTCCCCATTGCGGCAGAACTAACACCGGTTTCGCCAATGAGCGCTTCTGCTTTTGCGTATGCCCGCCGAGATTGAGCAGAAGAACCTTGAAGTACTGTGGCAAGTTCTACTACCTCATCTTGCAATCGTATGATCTCTTGCATCAAGGCAAGGCGCTTCTTATCCAGCAGGTCATAACCAGCTTCTGTCAGCTTTATTTGCGTCTTATGAATTAATAATTCGTTTCGAGTAATAGAGATGTTTGAAATATTTGTCATCTTCGATTCTTATATTTTCGAATATATTCTTCGGGGATACGCTTAAGATAAGTATCAGGCATGTCAGATAAAAGCTCCCAGGAAAGATCCAGTGTTTCCTGGATGGTGCGATTCGCCATTTTCTGCCCAATATATTCTGTTTCGAATCTTCTAGAAAATTCCAATACTTTACTATCATACTCAGTTAAGGAACCTTCACCAATAATTGTGACCAGCTTTTCCAGATCTCGTCCCTCTGCATAAAATGCGTAGATCTGATCAGCCACACTACGGTGGTCTTCACGTGTATGCTCCTTGCCAATTGCCGCATTCATCATTCTAGATAAAGATGGCAGCACATCAATCGGCGGAGACATTCCCTTCTGGTTTAACAATCTATCAAGAACAATTTGTCCTTCTGTGATATATCCAGTCAGATCAGGAATGGGGTGAGTAATATCATCATCCGGCATTGTCAGCAAGATCAACTGGGTAACCGATCCTCGATGCCCTTCAATCCGACCTGCGCGTTCAAACAAGCTCGCCAGGTCAGAATACAGATATCCCGGATATCCACGCCTTGCGGGTAGCTCTTCCCGCGCAACAGATAATTCACGCAGGGCTTCACAATAATTTGTAATATCCGTCATGATCACAAGGACATGCATCCCTTGTTGGTATGCTAAATATTCAGCAGTTGTTAGTGCTGCTCGGGGGGTGATGATTCTTTCGATCGTAGGATCATCCGCGTGATTCAAGAACACAACTGTTCGATCTAAAGCACCACTCGACCGGAATTGTTCAATGAAGTAAGATGATTCTCGGTGTGTTATTCCTATCGCAGCAAATACAACTGCAAATGGTTCGTCTTTTCCAATATCCTCCCTAATCACTCTCGCCTGCGATGCTATTTGGGCTGCCAGTTCATTACCTGGCAAACCAGAGCCGGAAAAAATCGGCAGTTTTTGCCCTCGTGCCAAAGAATTTAGACCATCAATAGCGGATATTCCAGTTTGTATAAACTCACTTGGTTCAATTCGCACTGCAGGATTCAACGGTTTTCCATTAATATCTTCCCGTAATTCAGGAATTATTACCGGGCCGCCATCAATCGGTGTCCCTAAACCATTCAAAATCCTTCCCATCATTGAGCGAGACACATTCAGTCTAATAACATCACCAGTAAACCGAGCTTTGGTTCTGGTAATATCAAGGCCGTCTGTACCCAGGAACAATTGAATAACCGCAATATCCTGATCCACCTCAAGCACTCGCCCAACTCGAATATTTCCGGAAGGGTCTACTATTTCCACCATTTCATCAAAAGCTACGTTAGATACGCGCTCAACAAATATAAGCGGTCCTCGAATCTGCATAACAGTGCGGTATTCTTTTGTAAAAAGTTGAGTATATTCTTTTTTTTCAGGCATTCGTTCTCCCAAAATTTTCTTGCATTCGTGCAAATTCAGTATCAATTTCATTGATCATAAAATTGATCTTTTCAACAGCTATTTCTAAAGGAAGTTCTTTCATACGCGCAATCTTTTGAAGTACGTCAGATTTTTCCAATTTTTCCAGTCCAACTCCCTCACGCATTGTGGACTGTGAAACATCGTGAAAATGTAATATTGCCTTCATCATCCAATAGGACTTCTCAAGAGTGCAAAACACATCCACGTCTTGAATCCCGGATTGCTGAAGGAGGTCTTCTCGTAAGATGCGGGAAATAAGCAAAACTTCACGCTCCATATCAGAAAGCGCATCCTGTCCTATCAATTGGACAACCTGCTGCAGCTCATGCTCTCGCCCTAAAATAGATAAGGCGGATTTCATAAGGTATGGAAAATCATCTGCTACATGTTCGCTATACCACTGCGATAAATCCACTAAAGAGAAACTCTTTGTCCAATTAATTGCCGGAAAATGCCTTCGCCTTGAAAGCTCATAATCCAGTGCCCAGAACACAGTTGTGACGCGCATTGAACTTTGAGTTATTGGATCTGAAAAATCACCACCCGGAGGAGAGACAGCACCAACCAATGAAATAGAACCATCCCGGTTTGTGCTGGAAGGATCTGAAACACTTCCACCTCCCAGGCAGCTGATATGTCCAGATCTTTCATAAAATTCAGCGATGCGTGAAGCCAAATACGCGGGATATCCCTCTTCACCTGGTATTTCCTCCAAACGGCTGGATACTTCACGAAGGGCCTCTCCCCACCTAGAAGTGGAATCGGCCAGCATCAGCACATCATATCCCATATCACGATAATATTCCGCTATTGTGATCCCCATATAAATGCTTGCCTCCCGGGCCGCTACGGGCATATTTGAAGTATTGGCAATCAACACCGTCCGATTGATCAAAGGAACACCAGAAGTCCGGTCTTCGAGCCTTGGAAGTTCATTTAGTACTTCTGCCATCTCGTTTCCGCGCTCACCACAGCCAACATATACGACAATATCCACATCAGACCAGCGCGCTAGAGATTGTTGAATTACTGTCTTACCAGTTCCAAACCCGCCTGGTATGATAGAAGAACTGCCTTTCGGAATAGGAAAGAAGAGATCAATAATTCTTTTACCAGTTATCAGGGGTTCACTGAGCCCCAATCGCTGATCAAATGGACGTGGTACACGAACCGGCCAATTGTGAACCAGAAATATCTTTTCTATCTTTCCATCAGGTGTTTCCACTAATGCAACATAGTCTTTAATTGTCAACTCACCTGATTTAATTTCCTTAATTTTTCCTGAGACTCCCTGAGGAACCATCACTCGATGGTCAATGCTCTTTGTTTCAGGAATCACACCCAGAATATTTCCAGCATTTACCGTATCACCGATTTTCAATTCTGGGGAAAACTCCCAAAGTTTATCTAAGGGCAGCGATGGTTCACTGATGCCACGCTTTAAAAAACATCCTTCTTTGACAGCTAAAGTTGTGAGCGGTCGCTGCAGCCCATCAAATATCTGCCCCATCAGTCCCGGGCCAAGTTGGGCAACCAAAGGTTCTCCCGTTATGTATATAGGCTCCCCCATCCTTAGTCCTGATGTTTCTTCATAAACCTGAATGGTTGCTTGTTTTGCATTTAGGCGGATCACTTCACCGACCAATCTTTCTTCGCCAACCCAGACCATATCATGCAAACGAACATTGTCTAAGCCCGTCGCTCCAACGACAGGCCCAGCAATTCGGTTGATCTTACCAGTTTGATTATTATCTTGTGCCATTACCTTCACCTTTGAACCTTATTTGCACTCCGGTAGCGTGCCGTATCATCTCATAAATTCTTTGCCTTCTTGAATCCTCAGCGCCTGAAACCGGACCATCCGGAATAGTGACAAGGAGCATATCATTTGAGCCGTATATTCTGCTGATCAGGTCTTCATCCAGCTTTAAAAACAGGCTGTCATCCATTGCGAGTAAAATTTCTGCTTTATCTTTCAGCCAGGAAACTATTAAACGCCGTGCTGCATCAATATCATTCACGCCAATTGCATTAATGCCTGCCAGCCTGTATCCGTTCACCTGTCCCAACTTTGTAACCACAACGAGTTTCTTCATCCAACTCTCTCAAGATTCTCTTTAATATATTCAGGCTCAAATCCAGAATAGATACCTTTCGCAATCCAGCGAATATTTCGAATTTCGCTTTTTTTCATTGCCACATATCCTATGGGCACACCAACCCCAAACGGATTTGTTTTAGGAAGCAGGGCTAACCACTTAAGTGCATAAATGCGTATTTTGTTTTCAAACTCACTCAACAAACCATTTTCCGTGAAACAAGATAACGCTTCCAGTAAATAATCATGATATTTAGAAGATGCCAGCTGAGTAATTACATTTTTTACTGAGCTTTCTTTTGACAACTTTAAGATTTGATCACGTGAAAATTTTCCGCTATCAATGATGTAATAATCAATCGGATGATTTTCTATTTCTGGAGAGGACGGTGCATTTACAAACCGAAGCAATATATTTAAGTTGACAATATCCGCTTCAATCATATTGAATTTTTGTAATAGTTTCGTATTCTCGCCCCGCCCAGTAAGAATTGAAGCCATCTCCTTGAAATACCAGATTTCTAAAGTTCTTTCTATTTCTGAGGAACAACATGATCTTTGTGAACTTTTTTGTTCAAGCAATTCGTTAGAAAAATCAAGCTCATAAATCGCGATCTTGTCTATTGCATCTGCAATATTTTTTGATTTCGCGATACTAGATAGAACCCCTTCCGGGATTGTACCCAGCGGAGAAAAAGAATCGATAATGGTATCAATTCTCGCTTCGTGTGAAACACCCCTGATAATCGCTTTAATATTTTGCAAATCAACCCGCAAGAAAATAATTCTAATTTTTTCCCACAGGTCTTCATCATAAAACCGATACAGGGTTTTGCGGATCTCTGATAATTCACGCCGGAGAGTCTCAGCAATACACCCATATCCATGCGAGTAAGTCAGGGAAATCTCAATCGAACTTTTATAATGAGTTTTAGATAATGAAGAAATCAGGCTGTCAATGGTAGTTAAATCCGCTAAGGACTCCAACATTTGTATTGAGAATAAACTGGAGATCCTTGCCCGTAAACGAGTATTACCATAATCATATAAAGCCATCATTCAGCTCGTTGATATTTTCCTCTCGAAAAAGATGGAAAGTGTTTGTTGGATCAACGGCAGTGAATGCTGAAATCGTGATTCAAACGTATTTAATGTCCTCACCAACTCATCTTCAGATTCCGTAACGCACCCACCCTGGCAAGAAATATCGTACATAGGTATTACTTGTTCATCCAATTCTTTAACCAAACCCTTTGCAATTGCCTTATCTCGCTCATTAAAATGAAGTATCACTTTTTGTCCATCAAGTAAAGATGGTTTGATAGTATTAACTGCATCCAGCACCAACAATTTAAGGATCTCTTTATATCTCTCGTCGTTTCTAACGGTTGACATTTTCTCTTTAGTTTTTTCAAGTACTATCTCGATCAGCCTTTGGCGTGCACCAGCATGCAATTGCAAAGCTTGCATTACCGCTTGCTGTTCAATAAGCGCACTTGTTCGATTAAGGCGGGCTTGCCCATCCTTAAGTATCCGGAGCTTCTGTACATTTGCTTCTGCTTCAGCCCTTGAACGGATTTCGCAAACCTTTTTTTCGGCTTCGTCTTCGATTATATTTATTTGCTGTTGGCCTGCTTCAAAAACACCATCTATGATGGCTTTTATCTCGATGCTCATTAATTCATCAACATAATTGCTGCAACAGCAAAACCCAAGATAACAAGGGTTTCTGGAATTGCAACCAAAATAATGATCGAGCCAGCTAACTCTGGTTTTTCAGCAAGCGCACCAACACCCGCAGAACCAATTGCTCGCTGTGCTATGGATGTTGCAATCGCTGTTACTCCAATTGATAAAGCTGCTGCAAGCGCTATAATAGCTTTTTCCATGTGTTTTTCTCCTTAACTAATTTTTACAATTCTTGTTTTTGTGTGTATACGTTTTTTAAAAGGCGTGAAGGGGGAATGCCCTCCTTCATAAAACCTTCGGAAGAATTCTACATATTGAAGTCTCAAACTCTGGATAGTGGGGCTAAGAATACCCATAACAATATTAAGCGCATGGATAATGACCGCCATCAGTACTCCTGCGATTGCTGATGAAACCATCCCCCCCAGATCGTTGGCTACCTTTGCTAAATAAACTGAAGCAAGACCAAGAGCAGCAATCCTTAGATAGGATAAGATGCTTCCTATTAAACCCACAAATTCTATCGGTCCTAAAAAGATTCCGGTTGTCCCTATTGAAACCACAACCGCAATTAACCCGATTGCAAATACGATCCAGCCCAGTGTTGTAAACCCGCCTGGCAAATAACTGCTGAGGGATCCGGCAAGAAATAATAACCCCAGTATTCCCACAAACATCCCGACTCGCTCCAATAAATGGCTTCGGCTTTTGTGAACAAACGCATTCCATGCGCCTATTAATAAGCCAAACATAATATGTCCCACTCCAACTGCGATTGCCATCGTGAGTAATGGGAAAATACTTTCAGGCTCAGATCTGTTTAACCACAATGGCTTTATGCCTAATTTCTCACCCAAATTGCCAAAATACTCACCAAATAGAACACCAAATACCATTGTCCAAATCGCTCCCAAGCGCAGAAACTTCATGATATCTGCTATTAGGCCTTTATTTGCTTTTTTACCCATCAGCAACGCAATAATAAACATCACAATCCCATATCCCACATCGCCAGCCATCATCCCAAAAAAGATGGGCATAAACACAGCAACTAGCATACTGGGATCAATATCGCTGTAACTTGGCGTGGCGCGCATTTTCACGAAATGTTCATAAGGCTCAACCACTGCGGGATTCCTTGTTTTTACGGGTATGCGGCTTTGCAACTCTTTAGGAATATCAATTTCACTAAGAGAAATATCTCTTGAAAATTCTTTTCTTAAGGCTTTCTTCAGGAACCTAACATCTTCTTTTGGTATCCAACCAAAAATTACGAAAGTAAATTCAGTCTCTCCAATTTTCAAGAATGCTTCAATTTCATCAACCTTATCTTTACAAATCAATTGCCATGTTTTTAATACTGGCAGCCACTTAATTGCAAACCGATGCATACTTTCATCAATATTGTCCAATTCTTTGTGATCCAATTCCACTTTCTTTTCAATATGCTGAAGAGCTTCATCCGTTGAAAGATATGTGTATTCCTCAGGAAGAACAAGCTTCACTATCTTTTCGTTTTTCATAAAACCTTCAACCTGGGAAATGAGATCCAATGGAAAAATCCCAATAACAGCATCTGTTTCTTCTCCCACTTTTACAGTTATCATCTCAAATTTTCCATGCGTGAGTAACTTTAATTGGTTTGCGAGAAGAGCCATTTCTCGGGTTTGAGATGAGTGGACAAGCGCCCGTATTGTCGCATTTCCAGATTTCTTTGTAGATTCTGGCATAAAAGGGGATATCACTTTCAATATCTCGTTGTATTTTGAATGAGATATTAACTCGTCCTGAAGAGTTTTTTTCCTCATATTAAAATACTGTACTTTTGCAGTTATACCTGCAACACTGTCCTTGATACCATAGAACGTGATGTCATCAATCTGCCCACCAGTATCATCTGTCTCTTTATGATAGGCAGAAAAAGACTCAATGAGTCCATTAATATTTGCGATTAGAAGGTCAACTTCCTCCCGATCTTCTTTCATCTTCATTGTAGGAGTAAATGGCTGGGCAATAACATCCGGCATTTCCCGAATGTCATCAATTTGAAGGTACCCAGATGTATGCAGGAAGGGGATAAGCCGTTCAAGGTGTTTTTTAAGTCCGATGATTTCAACCCGGGACATTTCAACTATCATTTTTCCTCACCCGCAAATTCACCCAGAATGATCGCTTCAATTATTTGAACAGCTTCATCAATATACTTTTCCCCGGATTTCTCGAATTTTTCACTTTCAATTCTTGCTTGATCAATCTTTTTTTTGGCATCCTCTTTTGCAAGCGCTGTACCGTTCGTGAGCGTTTCCTCCCGATCCCTTCTTGCTTGGTTGAGAATATTGTTTTTTAAAGATACGATCTCTTCCTGAGCAGCTTCAATGCGTTTTTCAGCACATTCTTTGGCGGCTGTAATCTTTTCCGCAACCTCAATCTCAGCCTGTAGGATCTTTTCTAATGCTTGCTGAGATGATTCACCTTCGTAATTATTCTTTTTTTCTTCATTCATTATTTTGCAAACCAGCTTAACTATAAAAGACTGCTTATATTAATCCTCTTGAACAAAAAAGTCAATGCACGCTCATTGCATATATAAGAACAACGCATTAAAATCGTAGTCTTAAACATTTGGTATCATTACCATTAATTTACGATGGTATTATAATAAATTCAAAAAATCAGGAGTAATTGATGGAAAATTATGATGTTGTAGTTATCGGAGCTGGTCCCGGCGGGTATGTTTGTGCTATTCGAGCATCTCAAAATGGTCTAAAAACTGCGATTATAGATAAACAATGGCTCGGGGGTGTATGCTTGAATGTGGGATGCATCCCATCCAAAGCACTGCTTAAAAACGCGGAACTGGCACATACTCTGCGTAAACGAACAAAAGAATTTGGCATCTCTTTTGATAACTTAAATCTGGATTATTCGGCTGCAGTTAAGCGAAGCCGAAAAGTATCAAAACGCCTGACACGCGGTATTTCTTTCTTGATGAAAAAAAACAACATCGATGTATATATGGGAGCTGCACACATCACAGGAAAGAACCAAGTTACTGTTCACCCGGAAGATGGGAATGATGAAATCCTGGACACAAAGAACATTGTCATAGCCACAGGCGCTTACTCATTCACTCCCTCCGTCTGGAAACAAGATGGAAAACGTATATTATCTTACCAGGATGCGATTCTTCAGGAGCACCTGCCCAAATCAGTCGTGATCGTCGGCGCAGGCGCGATTGGTGTGGAATTTTCTACAATCTGGAATGCATACGGCACCAAAGTATCACTGGTTGAAATGCTCCCAAATATGCTTCCACTTGAAGATGAGGAGGTGAGCATCGAATTAGCCAAAGCCTATAAAAAGAAAGGGGTTGATGTTTTTACAAGCCATAAAGTAGAAACGATTGAAACCAATGATAATGGTGTATCTGTTAAGATTTCCAGCAATGGAGAAGAAAAGACCATCGAAGCAGAACAAGTGCTGGTAGCTATCGGTTTTCGCCCTAATTCCTCAGGAATTGGATTAGAAGACGTTGGCGTTTCATTGAATAAAAATAAATTTATAAATATTGATGACCGTCAGGCAACCAATGTCCCCGGAATTTGGGCGATAGGTGATGTTACCGGTAAATTACTGCTGGCTCATGTCGCTTCAACACAGGGTATCTTGTGTGCGGACGCGATCGCAAACAAAGAAACCCATCCTATCAATTACAAGATGGTCCCAAGAGCAACCTTTTGCCACCCGCAGGTGGCTTCCTTCGGTATGACTGAAGCTGAAGCAAAAGAAGCTGGACACGAAATCAAGACTGGAAAATTCCTCTTCCAGGCAAATGGCAAAGCGCTTGGATTGGCAGAAGGCAGCGGGTTCGCAAAAATAATTACGGACGCGAAATATGGTGAGTTACTAGGGGCCCATCTGATCGGCCCAGAAGTATCTGAACTTCTACCTGAATTAACCCTTGCACAGCGTATGGAAATGACTGCTGAAGAGATCGCTCACAATATCCACACGCACCCCACACTCAGCGAAGTGCTTATGGAAGCTGCAGAAGCGGTTAATGACAGCGCCATTCATATGTGATCTAACCATTTAGATATCTAAAAGGCGTGATGTTTCACGCCTTTTTCTTATTAAAACCACTGTGCTATAATCGCTCGGGAAAGGGAATTTTATGTTTAAGAATATCGCCAAAGCAATTGGTGGAGAACCCAAAAAACGAGAGATCAAACGGTTAAGCGAATATGTTCAGCAGATCAATCAACTTGAAACTGATCTTGAAAAATTAAGTGAGGTTGAACTGCGTGCAAAAACAGATGTTTTTCGCAAGCGATTGAACTCGGGGGAAACTCTTGATGATTTATTAAATGAAGCATTCGCGGTTGTACGGGAAGCAAGTAAACGCACAATCGGACTTCGCCATTTCGATATTCAGTTGATCGGTGGGATCGTAATGCATGAGGGCATGATCGCTGAAATGCGCACAGGTGAAGGAAAAACACTGGTTGCCACCCTGCCGTTATATTTAAACGCGCTCGCCGGAAAAGGCGCCCATTTAGTGACGGTGAATGATTACCTAGCGCGCCGTGATGCGCGCTGGATGGCTCCTATTTACCATTTGCTGGGATTGAGCGTGGGGGTATTACAGGCATCTCAGCGAACCAATAATGCGCGTGATGCTTTCTTAATAGATTTAGATATTCGGTCAAACCGGGAAGAAGACGATCAGCTCAGATTGGTTCCCCGCAGGGAAGCATATTCAGCGGATATCACCTATGGAACAAATAATGAATTTGGTTTTGATTATCTTCGCGATAACCTTATCATGGACATACGCAATCGCGTTCAGCGCGGACACAACTACACCATTATCGATGAAGTGGATAATATTCTGATTGATGAAGCCCGCACTCCACTCATAATCTCTGGACCCGCATCAGAAGATGTCGCATGGTACAGCCGTATGGCGGTGATAGTAAAACAGCTTGACCCCGAAGATTATGATTTTAATGAAAAAGATCGCAGTATCGCGTTAACCGAGATTGGTGAAATTCACGTAGAAAACCTACTCAAGATTCCACTCAGAGACCCGGAACGGCCAGAAGATATCACTCCTGAACAAGCCCGCCTGCTTGGATATTTAGAACAGGCTTTACGCTCCGAACTGCTTTTTAAGAAAAATAAAGATTACATCATTCAAAATAAACAAGTGGTCATCGTAGATGAGTTTACAGGCCGGTTAATGCCCGGCCGCAGGTGGTCTGAAGGGTTACATCAAGCAGTAGAAGCAAAAGAAGGTGTAAAAGTCAATCCAGAGAACATTACACACGCCACTATCACCCTACAAAATTATTTTCGCAAATACGAAAAATTATCCGGTATGACTGGAACAGCGCTAACTGAAGCGGAGGAATTCTCAACAATTTACGATCTGGACGTGCTCGAGATCCCAACCAACCTGGACTTTGAAGCCAGCCAGCCAGATTCTCCATTTGTTACGCTTAAAACCAAAGATGATGAGAACTATACCTATGTCTATTATGCATCTAAAAATGATGCGAATAAAAAACCTGTTTATTGGAAGAGAAAAGATTACCCGGATGTTGTTTATCGCACAGAAGAAGCTAAATTACGCGCGATCTGCATGGAGATCATAAAATTTCACATCATCGGCCGCCCACAACTCATTGGCACCACTTCTATTGAGCATTCAGAACGATTATCTGTTCGACTGCAGGCAGATATGCTGAGGCGGTTGCTAACATTGATTTTGATTCGTGGAAAATGGATGGCTAATAATAATGTAGATATGCTTGAACGGGCAGTCCCCGAGCTAGAATCTTTAAACCAGCCACTTCCCAAATTGCGAATCCCTGACTTACGCCAATTCGCGCAGAATATTGGTATTCAACATATCAATCTGGAAAAACCAGAGAATATCCGCGCTTTGTTGGATTTCTTTAATATACCGGAAATTCACCAGGGCCGCCTGCTTGATGCCATCAAAGGCGGAATAAACCATCGGGTACTTAATGCGCTTAAGCACGATCAAGAATCACAGATCATCGAAAGTGCTGGGGCATTCGGTGGAGTCACAATCGCCACCAATATGGCAGGGCGTGGAGTTGATATCAAGCTCGGAGGGGAAATCCAGGAATCTATTCTATCTGATGTGCGTAAGTACCTCAGCCAATCCGGAGTTGATCCTTATGGAAAAACAAACTCAGAAATGGCTGACGAGCTAATTAATTTAGATATAAACTCAGAGGAAGACGGTGCGGATTCTATCCAGATTTTTCTGTCCTTTCTCGAACAAATGCGGCGCGTTCGAAAAGCGGGTGGGCTGCATGTGATCGGGTCAGAAAGACATGAAGCCCGCCGGATTGACAATCAACTGCGTGGACGATCTGGCAGACAGGGCGACCCTGGCTCCTCAAGATTTTATCTATCACTAGAAGATGACCTCATGCGCATGTTTGGCGGCGAGCGTGCAGAAAACATGATGCGTTTTTTCAAATTGGACCCATCTGTCCCGCTCGAGAGCAAGCTCATTGGGCGATTGGTAGAACAAGCTCAGGAAAGAGTGGAAGGGTATAACTTCGATGTTCGTAAACACCTGCTTGATTATGACGACATTCTCAATGACCAACGTGAACGGATCTATACAGAACGCGATCGAGTGCTTGTAAAAGAAAACCTTGATGATGATATATGGAGCATGCTGGAACGAGAGGTACGCCAACGAGTCGAATTGAGTTCTTTGGAGCCAGATGGATTATGGAAGTTATTGGCATTTTTGGATGAAATACAGCCAACAATTTTCTATCAGCAGCAAAACATGCGCATTCCTTCCTATACTTTCAGCCAAATCACTGAATTGGCATACAACTCAACTGAAAATAAATCCGATAGCACATCTATAAAGAGCGCTCTCTTAACGATCGCTGAAAAAGCTCTGCTTGCCGAAAAAGAACACTTGATACTCCAAACCCAGGATTTTATTCAACGGTCTGCCAAATCTTTTCAGCAGCAAGTCGATGAACGAATTGATCTATTAGATATTTTCTTTGATAACATAGAAAGTTATGAGGGGCAATCCGCACGGGAGATCAGCGTTCAACTGCAAAAAACTGTCCGAATGAAAATCCAGATGGATACGTCACAGATCAACTCGTTATCACAAAGGGATACGGACGCAAGAAAAACCCTCGTTGGCACGATTGAAGAGAATCTAAAGCGCATCTTCCTTTCACGGATCGTTATGACCATAGAGAGCCGGATAAAACAAAAGTTAGGGTTAAATATCAACGATGCACTTGAATCAGATTGGATATCTATTGAAAACCTGATTCTCAACATCATTGATGACCGATTCAATGAAAGAGCAGTTCAAATCAATCAGCCCAATCACCCAATCAATCAAACCATTGACAAGATCTTGAAACAACAATTTGAAAATTCGAATGAAGACATAGATTTTGTTGAACTGCTTACAGGAATGGCATTTGGGACTCAAATCACTATCAACCAACAGACACATCAGCGCGCAATGAAACGCATTAATGTGTTGAATTATGTCTTTTTAACAGCCGGCATTCTTGAAAATAAAGATTCAAATGAATTGAATGCATCGATCCTTCTCCATTTACAAAAAGCACAAGAAAAATTACAGCGGGTATGGGGAAAAATGGAAATGATGCGCCTTGCGGAAAGTCAGATCGAATATAACAGCCTGCCGACCGATTATAGAACTGCGATTGAAAACCATTTGGATAAAGATAATTCAGCCATCCTGCTAAACACACCGTTTACCAAGCTGCTAAACAGCGAAAACAATTTTATGTTCAATGCCTTTGGTAATAAAGTACGTCAAATAATCTATCGACACATATTACTTAAGTCCATCTCAGAACTGTGGATCGAGCATCTTACCCAAATGGAAGCGCTGCGTGTTTCGATAAGAATGGAAGCTTACGCCCAACAAGACCCCCTTGTCCAATACAAAAATTACTCAACAGATACATTCAGGGACTTATTGGCAAATATTCGTTTGTCAGTTATCAGCAAGATGTTCCGGCTTCAGCCTTCAAAACCCAAATCCGCCGCCGTGAAATCTAAAGAAAGCAAACAATCTGTTACCCAAGATCAAGAACAATCGATAAAAAAGAAAGGCAGAAAACGGCATAAGAAGAAATAATTTATCTTTCCTGGTTAGCTAGAAAATTTTTATTAACGTTTATATGGGTTGTCAAGTTATTCAATAACACGTATAATCACTCACCTATCTTATTACTATATTGGAGCATTTAAATTATATGGATCAAAACAACGAGAACCACACCACGGGGAATAATAGTGAAGACACAGAAATCACCAACATGGCTGCGCTATTGGAACAAGAAGGACTCGGCTTAGACCTGCCAAAAGCCGGCGAAATAAAAACTGGGACAATCGCTTCAATCTCTCCCGGCCAAATTATGGTTGGCATTGGGGCAAAATCAGAAGGGATTATTCGAGGCCAGGAATTTGAACTAATTCCTCCAGATGTATTTGCATCGCTTGAAGTTGGACAGGAGTTGCCGGTTTTCGTTGTCGTACCCGAAGATCACCACGGAAACCTTATTCTTTCTTATGTACGCGCATTAGAAGCTGAAAGCTGGAAAAAAGCACAGAGTCTAATGAAAGAAAAAGAAACGTTCACTGGAACCATTGAAGGGTTTAACCGCGGTGGTCTCTTGGTGAATTTTAACGAACTGCATGGTTTTATTCCATCCTCCCAATTAAGTTTCTCACGCAGGGCAGATATGACCGGCGACACACCAGAAACCCGGTACGGAAATCTTATTGGACAGGAAATCAAATTACAAGTAATTGAAGTGGATCAAGAACGTAGGCGCTTAATTTTTTCTGAACGCGCTGCCGTCCATGAATCACGTGATTCTATCCGTGATAAAGTGATTGAGAAACTCACCATTGGCGAAGTGCTCACCGGCCGCATCACCAGTCTTGCCGACTTTGGTGCTTTTGTGAATATAAGTGGTGCAGATGGTCTTGTACACCTAAGTGAAATCTCTTGGGACCGCATCCGTCACCCTGGAGATGAGCTTAAAGTTGGACAGGAAGTCCAGGTTAAAATCATCAGTATAGACGAAGAAAAACGCCACATCGGATTATCAATCCGCCGACTCAAGGAAGATCCATGGCAGGAACAAATTAAAGACCTACGAGTTGGACAATTAGTTGAAGCAAACATTACCCGCCTGACCAAGTTCGGCGCATTTGCCAGACTCACGAATGAAATAGAAGGATTAATCCACATTTCCGAGATCAGTGATGAACATATCGCTCATCCCAAGGAGGTTCTGCACGAAGGGGATGATGTGACATTGCGTATCATTAAAATTGAAGAAGATTCACACCGTATCGGTCTCAGCTTACGCCGTGTTGAATCGCTCGCGTTCGCGGACATGGACCTAAAAGCTCTCGAAAAAGAATTAACGGATACTGACATCAAAGTCACCACGGATGATGCTCCTGAATCTGACACCGAAGATACTCCTTCTAAAGACGAACCTGCGAGCGAGCAGAGTACTGAAGAAACACCAGAAGAGAAAGCTCCTGAATCTGACTCCGAAGATACTCTTTCTAAAGACGAACCTGCGAGCGAGCAGAGTACTGAAGAAACACCAGAAGAGAAAGCTCCCGAATCTGACACCGAGGATGCTTCTTCTAAAGACGAATCTGCGAGTGAGCAGAGTACTGAAGAAACACCAGAAGAGAAAGCTCCTGAAGCTGATACCAATTCAACAGAATTACAAGAACCTGAAGAAGAAACGTCTGATGAACCGCCTTCTGACGAAGCAGAAGAAGAAAAAACAGAAGAATAGCCTCCTGCCCGCGGGAATCCGCGACACAATTTTTTTGCCCGAGGGAATTTGTAATACATACAAATGCAAATAATGGCAAACAGGAAGAACAGTAACAAACAAACCTCGTCTAATAAATTTCCTATCCGCCGAATTCAATTTGGACTCATAATTGCGGTAGGAGGTTTTTTGGTATTTTTGGTGGGGGCAAGACCAGAATTATTCCTCCTAGATCGAAGTCCTGTCGTAGGATTTGTTCAAATCGCTGTCATGCTTATTGGACTAGCTTTCATCTGTATTGGCGGTTATCTCAGTCTAGTCGGACTTTGGAAAGGTGATCAGCTTAGCATCGCAGCAGAATTGGGAGTCCGCCTGATCAGCACAGGATTTGTGATTGCGGTTTTTTCTGGTCTGGCAGATATTATCGGACTGGGGAGCCATCTAACGCCCGATTTTATCCCCTACTTTGGTGAATGGCAGGCCAGAGGAGTACAGATTGCCGAAGGCTTTATCGCCACAGGAATGCTGATGATGCTGCCTTATTCCAAGAGCCCTTTATTCCAAACTCAAAAACCTTCAGCCAAATTTTCAGATAATAACTAAAACTATTTTTTTAAATTGACCTTTCCTTTTCTTGAACCTTTTCCATACTACGCTGTTGTTCTAATAAATTAATTATGGTCATCCAGTCACAAATCATGTATACTGGTTGAAAAATTTTCATCGATTGGTACCATTATGAATTCATTGGTAAAAAAACATGTTTTAGAGAATGGGTTAACCATCCTCACAAAAGAAATCCATCATGCATCTTTAATTAGCCATTGGATCTGGTATCGAGTGGGCTCACGCAATGAGGTTGCTGGTAAAACAGGGGTTTCACATTGGGTAGAACATATGCAGTTTAAGGGCACACAAAAATATCCAATCAACGTGCTGGATGCGGCAATATCAAAGGTTGGCGGTTACTGGAACGCAATGACTTACCTGGATTGGACAACATATTATGAAACTCTTCCTGCTGATAAAGCCTCGATTGCTATTGATCTGGAAGCAGACCGAATGGTCAATAGTGTTTTCGACCAAAAAGAAACTGAACTTGAAAGAACAGTGATCATCTCGGAGCGGGAGGGGAACGAAAATGAACCCATGTTCCGCCTTAGTGAAGCGACACGTTCTGCGGCTTTCGATCAACACCCCTACGGACAACAAGTTATTGGCGAAATGCGAGACTTGCGGTCAATATCTCGCGATGACCTCTATGATCATTATCTGCAGTATTACACTCCAGAGAATGCTGTCCTTGCCATTGCTGGAGATTTTAATACTGAGGATCTGATCAAGGAGCTCACTCAAAAATATGCGGACATCCCAGTACGAGGGAAATCATCACACAACGAGATAATACCTGAGATTACAATCAACAAAAGCGATCTGATAACAGTAGAAGGTCCTGGAGATACTGTCTATGTTCAGATCTCATACCGTGCTCCCAAGGCAACCAATGACGATTTCTTCGCATTGATGGTGCTAGACAGTCTGTTAACAGGTCCTGCCTCATTATCAATGTTTGGTGGCGGGAGTATATCCAATAAAACAAGTCGACTATACAAAAAACTGGTTGAAAACAACCTATCAGTCAATATCTCCGGCGGACTTCAAGCGACCATTGATCCTTTTCTCTATGACATTCTGGCAATTATTTCACCTGAGAAAGATGCTCAATTGATCATCAAGACTATAACCGAAGAAATCGACCGCATTCAAAATAATTCTGTCTCACAAGTTGAAATCGACCGGGCTATCAAGCAAGCTAAGGCATTATTTGCTTATGGTAGCGAAAGCATAACCAATCAGGCTTTCTGGATGGGGTACTCATCCATGTTTGCTGATCACACCTGGTTTGACACATACATAGACAATCTTGAAAAGATTACCAAAGGCCGAGTTTTGTCAGCAGCCCAGAAATACCTTGATCCCAACCACCGCATAATCGGCATTTACCGCCCATCGCAAAAGGAAAACAAGTAATAATGGACAGCCAAAAAATAAAAAATATCCCTGGTCCAGATACTATATCAACCTTTACCCTTGAAAATGGCGTAATAGTTCTCAATTATAGCAATTTCAATTCCCGTTCAATTTATATGATTGGCATCTTAAATGGTAGTGGTGTGCTTGATCCATCCGGAAAGACAGGATTGGCTCATTTTACTGCTAACCTTCTTTCTCGTGGAACTAAGACTTTATCATTTTCTGACTTTCACAGTCAATTGGAAAATGCGGGCGCTAATCTGGTATTTAGCTGCGGCAGCCAACATGCTTGGTTCAGGGGGAAAGCCCTTGCAGAAGATGTGGAATTATTGTTCCGCCTAACTTCTGATGGTTTACAAAACCCTTCCTTCAATCAAGAATATATTGAACGGTTACGGACCCAATTGATTGCCGGGCTTACCATTCGCGATCAGGATACTTCCGAGATCGCATCACTGCTGCTCGACCGACATCTTTTCCCTGATCACCCATATGGGCAGCCGATTGATGGACATATTGAAACAATACAATCGATCACCAGATCAGATATTGCTCAATTCCACAAGCAGTTTTATTCACCTGCAAACATGGTCATTGTTGTTGCCGGAGCAGTTGATGAGGAGAAGATCCGAGATCTTTCAGAAAAATATTTTTCTACATGGAAAAAAGACACTACTGCTCTACCAAAAGGCCAGTTAATCCCTCCTTCACCTAATACCATTGTCAGGAAGCACAAATTCTTAGAGGGAAAAAGCCAGGTAGACCTGCTGATGGGTTGTTTCAGCCCCACTCGAACTTCTCCAGATTATTTACCTATATTTATCGGCAACAACATACTCGGACAGTTTGGTCTGATGGGCAGAATAGGGAAAGTGGTTCGCTCAAAGTCAGGGTTAGCTTATTATGCGTCAAGTAGTGTTAGTGCCTGGTCAGACGTGGGTACCTGGAGTTTTTCAGCTGGAGTAAACCCTGAGAACATGGGAAAAGCCATTGACCTCATCAGGAAGGAAATAAAGAATTTTGTGAAAACTCTTGTAACCTATCAGGAACTGAATAATTCCAAATCCCACCTTATTGGCCGCATACCAATGGCGCTGGAATCTAATGCGGGATTGGCAAATTCCATTCTAACAATGCAGCGTTTTAAGCTTGGGCTGGATTATTACCAGAAATATGCCGGTCAAGTTGATTCAATCACAGCAAAACAAATTCTCTCGGCATCTCAAAAATACTTACACCCGGATCGCTTGGTGATCACCAGCGCAGGACCTGGCAAAGAAATCATATGAAACCGATAATTTTCAGCGGCATCGATCTAGTTGAAATAGATCGATTTGCCCGACTCGATCCAGCGATACGCAAAAGATTTTATGCACGCGTTTTCACCCCTGAAGAATTGGATTATATCGGTGAGTTATTCAATAAGGCCGCCGGGATATTTGCTGCTAAAGAAGCCGTTGCGAAAGCACTGGGCTGTGGAATCGGGCCAATCAGTTGGCAAGACATCGCCATCTCACACACACCGGACAACCAGCCCATAGTAACTTTACTGAACAAAGCACAAGAAAAAGCAACAACACTTCATATAAAACAATGGTCGATCAGTATCACCCACACAAAAAACACAGCAGCCGCGATTGCTATCGCTGCCGCTGATATCGGGGTTGATAAAAACTAATGTGATTATTCGGATAAAAACTCCAACCAGAAATGATTAACAATCACGCGATCGTTGGGTAGAATTTTGGTCTTATCATCCAAATTCAGGGGTTTGTCAAGAGTAACCGGATTAACAAAACATTTCTCTGGTACATAACCATATTTTAATTCAAAGAATTTGACCGCGGAGGTTATCCGATCCCTTACATCAACATTCCCCTGGTTGTCATACCACAACATTCCTTCTTTCATACTTTCATGTACCTCCAATTTCCTTATTATAAATTATAGCATTTATGTTCTAATTTATCAATGGAAATTTGAACAACCGCCTTACCTGATGGATTTTTTATTTTTTTTAAGGTAAGCTTAACCACAAATCGAATAATCACTAGGAGGTTCATATGATTAAAGAAGCTGTACAGGATGCGGATCGAAGAATGCGCAGCGCTATTCAATCCCTCAAGGATGATCTCGCTGGTATTCGCACCGGAAGAGCCAACCCTGGCCTGGTAGAAAAATTATCCGTTGAATATTACGGATCACCTGTTCCACTGATTCAGTTAGCTACGATCAGCGTTCCGGAACCCCGTCAACTACTCATCAAACCATTTGATGCTGGATCAATTAAGGATATAGACCGCGCCATCCAATCTTCAAGTCTTGGACTGACACCTATGAATGACGGTAAAGTGATTCGTTTGAACCTGCCCTTACTCACCGAAGACCGCCGTCGCGATATATCCAAATTTGTCAATGGCCGCCTGGAAGAAGCACGTGTAGCAGTACGCAATGTACGCCGTGATGCCATCAAGGATATGAGGGATTTTGAAAACGAGAAACTAATTTCCGAAGATGATCTCAAACGAGGTGAAGGGGATATTCAAAAACTTACAGACAGAATCGTTGAAGAGATCACATCCTTGGGTGCTGAAAAAGAAAAAGAGATCATGGAAGTCTAGTCAAACTATGTCCATTAGCCGAGAA
>Ga0255366_10015_pt1 | contig 24022 bp, 26 predicted proteins | sample ANMaggSeSYBR01C4_FD_182086 | JGI IMG/M metagenome (GOLD analysis project Ga0255366, IMG submission 182086) | Sediment cell enrichment communities from methane seep in Santa Monica Basin, California, United Staets - ANME aggregate JGI... | ecosystem: Environmental > Aquatic > Marine > Cold seeps >... | reverse complement strand
AATTGCATGAGAGACGGCTCCAAAAAAATTGTCCAATCCGATATCATTCTATATTTATCTCCTTATATTATTATGAGTATCTGGAGTTCGCAGTGCAATGATACGGTTTTTTATTTTTATTCGATACGCTAAAAACAATTTTTCACGTGTAAATACAACGATTCTTAGAGACTAATAGATGTTCTTTTCAAATCTAGCTAGTTGTTCTCTACAGTTGTAATCACCAGCAATAGCACTATAACGACCTGATTTGTGAAAAAGCGTTTTATTCTCAACTATTTCCTTGTATGCATTTCGTAAACTCTCAGGTGCTTGATGATTACACCAACCACCTCCAAAAGAAATAACCTCTTCAGGATTAAGACCCATTTTTACAATGTTACGTTCTTCTGCCATTTCCATGATTGTTTGAATTGGAGAAAGACCACAAAGTGACTCTTCAACCAAATTTGAAAGATGGGGAAATGATTTTTTATTACCGGTGCGGACCATGCAAGCAAAAAAGAACTGCTTTTCTTTAATGTTTCTACATAAAAATGTTGTTTCTATTGGGATTTTCAAATGAGTTTTGGCTTCATTTGGAAATTCTGTTGTCTTCCCCCATCACAACCAAAAGAATTAAAACCAGAGACAGAATTCCAGAGACACGCTTAACACATATGACCTTTTATGGTAATACCTAAACAATGGGCGGGTAACAAAGTGGCTATGTGGCGGACTGCAGATCCGCATACGGGGGTTCAAATCCCTCCCCGCCCTCTAGTATAATTTGGGGGAAGTTGATTTGATACATAGCAGAGGTGAGGTTAATCCATCGAAATTCTTTATTATATCGCTAATATTATTAATATTTGTAAATCTAAATGTTGTATCAGGGGAACCTGCAACCATTGTAATAAACGAGATAATGTATGACCCAGAACAAAACGATAATTACAACGAGTGGATAGAACTATACAACCCCACAAATCATTCCATAAATGTTTCAGGTTGGAGCATAACTGATAATTACGCCGAGGATTTTTTAGAAGGTGATAGAGATCATGGAAACGGAACTACTATAATTCCAGCATATGGCTATGCTATCATAGCGGATCATGGAACAAAAATCTATGAAAACTTCTCCATCCCTGCCAATACAACAAGACTTTACATTGATGACTCCAACATAGGAAATGGACTAGGGAATAACGAAGATAGATTAATACTTAAAAATATCACAGGGAACTTTACAGATGCTGTAGAATGGAGCTATGACTACACAGATGTACCTGGTATGCCCACCGATTTAGTAGACGAAGGACACTCCCTAGCCAGACATAGTAATCTAGATACAAACAACTCCACCATTGATTTTTATGATGGAATAATTCCTACACCCGGTAGCAAGAATAAATTCATACAAGGGGGAAACTTGAACATAGCATTATGCCCAAGCCATATATCAAAAATACAAAATAATTCTGAATATGGAATTCCTTTTGCTATAAAAATAAACATTAGTAACTATTTTCCTGACGAAAGTTATCAATTAAAATCATATATAGTTGGAAACATCTCCGGCAGTTGGCCTGCAAGTCAAACATGGGATGGAACCTCTTGGATGTACTCGGATAGATACATATTCAACATAACTACTGATGAACATGGAAATTGGTCTGACTGGATCTACCTAAGATTCAAAAAAGAATACAAAGAATATCAAAGGAATATTGAGGAAAATGACACAGCATATGTAAATGTGAAAATTAGAAAAGATGGCTCCACGGATGAAATTTCCAATACTATATTTCTCATGGATATGGATAAAAGCACGTCAAATGCTACAAGTGGAGGATGTGTTATAGGGATAGCTGAAGAAAATAATACGTTTCTACAAAACAAAATCACCATCGTTGAAAACCATGCGGGTGTTGTCACTGGTATATATGTTACAGAAGATAATGAAATTGATGATGACCTTACTTCAAAATCTGGATATTACAAGGTAGCATCTCCTGTTGGTTCAAACTATACTGTAAAAATATTAGATGGGAACGATAATGTGATACATGTTATCCCCAATATAACCATTGAACAGGGCAAATATGGAGTTAATATCAACTCGCCAGAGACTTCTTATACGGTGAAAAGAAGTAAAACTCTTGATATCCCTCTAACTTTGAAAAATACCGGCGTTCTTCTTATTCCTGGCAAGGGATTTGGACCAAGTATGGAGCAAGCAGTTCGTTTATCCTATGGTCCCCTTTGTTATGATCATGAGTTGATAAAGGAGGGCATGGAGCGGATTGGATGTTTTCTTTCAAAAAGTAAATGTTAATCTCTAATTGATTAGATTGGGAAATTCTATTCTGAAGTTACCAAATGAACTCCGTATCTCATACACCAAAAAAACCCTGGAAAAAGAATTGCCGCTTCAGGAATTGCAATACCTTCATAAAAAAGGAGGAAAATTGGCGAGATTCCTCCAATAATGGCTATAATCAATGCTGAAATTCCCATATTCTTGATAAATCGCAATCGTTTTTTGTACATTTTCAGTCCAAGCATTAAAAATCCGAGTGGAAACGCAATAAAAAACAGCCCAGATACATCTACATGGTTTGGACTGGGCAGAGGAAAAAGCCCCACTCCAATAAAGTATATGGAGCTTAGAGCGAAAACTGTTGGACCCACTCTTTCTCCCTTTAATGAATATAATAAACCAAATGAGAATGCCAGAAGTAAAATTCCAACTAAGATTAATGTGTAATTAAAAAATGATAACCCAAATTCAGGTCTGCCAAGATCGCTAATTGCATTCTCCGTCCAGCTAAACCATGGTGCTCTCGGTAATGCGAGAAGTAGACTCGATATTGTTACTACCGGAAGCATAATGCCGCAAATGCCCGATAATTTGATTAGATATTCAGATTTCATAAACCAGTGTTCCTATGGACATTCTAATATTATTGTGATGTCAACTCCCTTTGTCAATTGTTTTTAGTTTTTATCTTTTCTCTATTATCAAGATATGAAAAAGATATATTTAAGAATTCATGACAAACATTTGACCAAGGTATCAAATATATTTGATAAATATCATCAGTAAATCGTAAAGATTAACGATCTTTTCCAATGTCCCAGATTGTTTTTATTGCTGTTATGCCAACTGTGGGTGCAATAAATACTGATAAACTCATTGAAATGCTAGCCAAGAGGGATCCTAGATATGGAGCAAATATTGCATTCCAACCATTGAATACACCACCCATAACGATAAGTGCTATCCCTGCTGTTAGAAAACCTGGTATTTCCTTCTTAGTTATGGTTCCTTCTCCCATGAATGCCAATAGTCCAACAATTATGCCGATTATTGCCAATACCCATGCACTCCAGCCACCAACATTTGTCTCAAAAAAATTACCTCCCGATTCAAGTGTATATGCCTGATAAAGACCAACAATAAAGGCAATGAGTATTCCTATAAGAAATACCCAACTTCCGAATTTAGTATACATGTCTTTAACCATGAATCTACCTCCTCACAATCAGTACATCACCTTTGCATTTATAAAAGGTTATTTTAAAGGAAAAATAGAGATATTAGTGAGATTGTTAAAAACTAGGTATGATTTTTCTATAAGATCAAAGAATTTCGAAAGATTGGGGCAACATAACGCAATAGTCATGCATGTGGTTGCTTATTGGTAAATAAAAATAGAAGAAGATTTTTGTAAAAAGCACTTATATTACTGGCTTTTCATCTTTTTACTAAAATCTTTTTGGTTTGTGTTTCTGGTAGCAATCCCTACAATATACAGGTCTGGTACCATCGGGTTTGAAGGGAACCTCAGTTTCCTTTCCGCATTCTGCGCAAGTTACTTTATGCATTTCACGAGGGCCTCTATCAAACCCTCCTCTTCCTTTGTTTTCTCTATACATATATATTTCCTTTCTTTTGTTTGTTAGTTTTTGGCATAAAGCTAAAGTATATAAACATTACTGATGCCCTGATTTGAGTAATGGATCTATTTCCATCTTCTCTAAGATTGTTCTAGTTTTTTTTGAAAATTCTGATAGAATTTCATTTCCAAAGATGTCTTCTAAAACATATATTTTTGACAAATGTACAATTACTTCTTTTACACTCACTACGTTGATACGATCTGCTTTTCTAATTGGGAGCGGGCACCTTAATTGTGTAGAAAAACTGTAGCGATGCACTTGTTGTAAAAGTAGATAGGTAATTTAAGAGTTACAAAATTGTGTGATTTAGGAAGTTACATGACAAGTAAGGTATAACGATATATTTTGAATGATCAGATTCGTTGAGGCTATGATTATTATCTCCGAATTTTCGGTATGAACATCGGAACATCGTGTATATATTGTTCATATTCCTCACCAAGTTTGTCAATTAAAATATTCTCTTCATATCTAGAGATGTAAACGTAAAATACGATGATTATTATCCAAATCCCAAAGGCGATCACTGACATTGATAAAATTATGAACCCAAGGTAGAGCAGTATGGAACCCAAATAAATGGGATGGCGAACTAATGAAAAGACACCTGTTCGAATTACCATCAACTTGCTTCTCTCTTCGCGAAACACAATTTTTAATCCTGATTGAACAAAATAACCTGAAATAATTAAAATAGGTAAAGCAACGATGATGCGGAGGAATAATGGAACAGATTCTCCAAATGGTTGTCCAACCCTCAGAAATACAAGATCTAAGATAATCCCAACAATGAACACTATAAACAAAATAAGTTGACCCAAGTCGCCCCAGGCGTTCTCACCTGCAAGATCTACACGTTTTTCATAACTTTTTCTCTTGTGACCTTTTTCTTTATTCATACATTTCTCCAACCTACTTAATCATATATTTCTCTATCGATTTTAAAAATAAGAAGTGTGGGCATTTTATATATTGAACTCGGTCATTTGTGACCACTTGTTGATCACGTGAAATATTCAAAAAGGAAAAGAGTGTGTTTCTAACGTTAGATCATTTTAGATTTTTTATATGGGGTAGCACCTAACTATAATCATTATTTATGATTAGATTCCTATTTCGCACCCTTGACGAAAGTTACAAAACATTTTTTTACCAAACAGTTGGATATCAGACAAAATCATTAAATAAGCTATGATCCTCTATTTGTTTGGGTGGGTGCATGTTGGATATACTTCCATATAGAGCAGATTATTATCCGGTTCTTGGGCAAATAATGAGGGAGATGGATGTCGCTGGGACCATCAACAGGATAGTTGATGCAAGGGATTCTCAAGCTAAGATTGATGTGGGGACATTTGTTTGTCTCATGATTCATAATTTACTTGGTGATGTGAACATTCGACTGTACAATATGGACAGTTTTTTTGAAGATAAAGCATTACCGCTTCTTGTACCCTGGAAATCATATATTGATATCAGCGAAATTAATGATGATCGTGCAGCAAGAGTGTTGGACACCATGTGGGTGGCAGATCCTCAGAAGGTATTTAGTGCTGTAGCAAATGAATCCATCCGCATCCATGAACTTGATACTAGCATCATTCATGGTGATACGACATCAAAATCATTCCAAGGAGTATTTGATAACACAGATGGAGATGAATTAGCTCCAATTGTCACATTTGGTCATAACAAGGATCATCGTCCAGATCTCAAACAGTTAATTTTTGGTGTAGGGGCCACTGCAGACGGTATCCCAATCATGGCTGAGGTGACAGACGGTAATGAATCTGATAAAACACTCAATGGGCGCTGGGTCAAAAATCTTAGATCTGTTCTGGGAAAGGACATTCAAGATTTTCTATTGTATGTTGCAGACAGTGCACTTGTAACCACTCCAAATCTCCATTTGATGGACAAATATCATATCGATTTCGTCTCAAGGTTACCAGGAACATTTAATATCGAGGAAGAACTGAAGAGAAAAGCACTCTCAGATGACAATTGGGGGCCCATTGGAAAACTATCGGAAGAGAAGAAGGCAGCTACTTACCAGTCATGCGAAATGACAGGAGAGATTGATGGTATGACATACAGGTTTGTCGTTATCAAATCTGATCAGAAAGATAAACGAAAGCTGAAAGCATTGGATCGTGCTGTCGAAAGGGAACACAAAGCATTGACAAAGGATCTCGAAGAATTGAGAAAGAGACCTTTTGCATGTAAGCGTGATGCAGAGATTGAAGCAGAGAGATTCCTAAAAGAACATGATGTGAAGTATCACATCACTGATTGGGAAATCGAAGAAAAAACCGAGAAAGTGAAAAGAGAGAAACGTGGTCGCCCGAGGAATGGTGAGAAGACACCATCTCAGATGAATTACTACCTTGCGGGAAAGCTGCATCGCAACGATCAGACCTATGAGATGGATCGTGAACTTTGTGGTCTTTTTGTTCTCATCACAAGTCTAATGGATGTGAAGAAGTATTCTTCCAGATTGATCTTGGAAAGATATAAGGGGCAGGGCAATGTCGAGAGAATATTCAAATTCATCAAGAACCCTGCTTGGGTAGGATCATTCTGCCTGAAGAAACCAGAACGCATTGCAGCACTTGGTTATCTGGTATTGATGGCGGCAATGATATACACCCTTTGGGAACGTCGTGTAAGAAAAGCATTATCTGATTCAGATGTAGCACCGATAGAAGGGTTGAACCGACAAAAAACCAGGAAACCTACTGCATTTGCCCTGCAAAAGGTGATGTCTTCTATTTTGGTACTGTCGCAGATTGTTGATGGACAGTTGTCCATGTGGCTTCCAAAACCTCTTAAAACCAATCAGAAACGCATACTTGAACTCTCAGGATTCAGTGATGAGATATACAACTCGGTTCCTTGACAGTCAGTTATGATCTAACTAGTCCACTTATGGACACTGAGATAATTTGCTACACAGGTAAAAGACTGGTAAATCTGTGTTATCCAGTTGTAAGTATTGGCCACACTCACAAAAATATAGATGGATGGTGACAATATTGGAAAAAATGGATGCGATGGTCTGGTGTGTATGCCCTGAGAAGATATGAAATCATGTAGTTCATTGGTGGTTATGCTAAAAACAATGAAAAATAGTTGAAAATATTTCGCAAGGGTGCGAAATGTCGGATTAGATACTGGAGCAATACCTAGCAGGTCATACGAACCTGGCGGGTTAAGTCTATTTTACAGGAGAAACACTGTATAGAATACATATATAATATTTACTTAAATATTATAAAAATACGATCTATAGAAAAAATTTAATAGGATTTTTTTGAAGTTTTATTTCCCTGTCTATAATTCCTATTGTTACTATTGCTTTGATTACCATTCCCAGGTCTATAATTCCTATTGTTACTATTGCTTTGATTACCATTCCCAGGTCTATAATTCCTATTGTTACTATTGCTTTGATTACCATTCCCAGGTCTATAATTCCTATTGTTACTATTGCTTTGATTACCATTCCCAGGTCTATAATTCCTATTGTTACTATTGCTTTGATTACCATTCCCAGGTCTATAATTCCTATTGTTACTATTGCTTTGATTACCATTCCCAGGTCTATAATTCCTATTGTTACTATTGCTTTGATTACCATTCCCAGGTCTATAATTCCTATTGTTACTATTGCTTTGATTACCATTCCCAGGTCTATAATTCCTATTGTTACTATTGCTTTGATTACCATTCCCAGGTCTATAATTCCTATTGTTACTATTGCTTTGATTACCATTCCCAGGTCTATAATTCCTATTGTTACTATTGCTTTGATTACCATTCCCAGGTCTATAATTTCTATTGCTGCTATTTGAAGTTTTATTTCCCTGTCTATAATTCCTATTGTTACTATTGCTTTGATTACCATTCCCAGGTCTATAATTTCTATTGCTGCTATTTGAAGTTTTATTTCCCTGTCTATAATTCCTATTGTTACTATTGCTTTGATTACCATTCCCAGGTCTATAATTTCTATTGCTGCTATTTGAAGTTTTATTTCCCTGTCTATAATTCCTATTGCTTTGATTATTATTCCAATGTTTGTTTTGAGAAGGTTTTCTCCCATGATCCATTTTTCTTGAAAAACTTACTTGTTTAAACTCTGGAATATCTGCTTTTTCAATGTTGAGTTCTTTATTGCTTTGCACTCGTCTGAAATTTTCATGATCGGATCCTGTGAGCAGGGTAATTGCAGCACCATTCTTTCCGGCACGTGCCGTTCTACCTATTCGATGTATATACTCAATAGCGGTCTTTGGCACATCGTAGTTATAGATATGGGAGACATTTTTTATATCGAGGCCACGTGCTGCGACATCAGTTGCAACAAGAACATCTGTTTTCTGTTCTTTTAGTGATTCAAGAGATTTCATTCTTTTATTCTGATTCATACCTCCATGAATAGCTGATGCTTTAATGCCATGAACTCTTAGGTTTTTTTCAATAATGTCACATTCACGACGTGTTGCACAAAAAACAATTGCGAGTCCATCTTTATTAGTTTTAAGAAGATGAATAAGAATTGAGAATTTGTCAGTCCGTTGATAAATATCATAGTAAACTTGCTTAAGTTTACTACTATCTACTTGAGATTTAGTTTTAATAATCGTAGGGCTGTTGAGATGTCTTTGCATAAGTCTATGAATGCTTCTTTCAATAGTTGCACTGAACATGAGAGTTTGTCTTTGTTTTGGCATGTAATTTATGATTTTTTCTACATCGTCGATGAAACCCATCTCAAGCATTTTATCAGTTTCATCAAGAACCAGAAATCTAATTTCTCCTAGGTCCATTGTTTTTCTACGTAAATGATCGAGCATTCTGCCAGGTGTTCCAACTATGACTTCTGATCTTCGTGTACGTTTTATTTGTGGTTCTATGCTGACTCCACCGTAGATGCTGGTTGTCTTGATTTTTAGGGGTCTTCCAAATTCTTTGAATACGTCTGTTACCTGTACACATAGTTCTCTAGTTGGTGTTAGCACTACTGTTTGTATCCCCTCTCCAGGGGTTATTTTATCAAGTAATGGTAGACAAAAAGCAACAGTTTTTCCCGATCCTGTTTCTGCTTGCCCTACTACATCTTTTCCTTCGATGATTTCAGGTATGCATTTTTCTTGTATCAGTGTGGTCTCTTTGAATCCTAGTTCATTTGTTTTATCTTTAAGTTTTTCGTTAATATTAATTTCATTAAATTTCATTTTTTAATCCTTTCCTTATAAAATAATTGTTTTTTGCATGGCTTTTTTTAAATTTTTAAAAAAGTTTGTATGCATTTGTTTTCGTTCATTGTTTTATTCATATTTTTTGTTTGTTTTTTGGTTTTGTACATTTTTTTACTCCAATTCATATTTTGTTTTTTTAAAGTGATGATAAAAAAGACAAATAACTGTTAAATTCTATTTTCCTCTTAATTATTGTTCTCTAGAACCCTTTGTATTTTTTATTTTATCACCCGCAACAGTATTTTACCTGTTTATATAGGTTTGCATGCCTCTCTGGTTTTAACAAAAATCAAAAAACTTATTGATCAATAATTTTTTTTAACCAATTCCTTGAGGATCATTCACATCTGTTCCCACTACTACGACAACTGCTAGGGCTACAATAGGGGTCTGAAAACCCCCTGCATTTCTTTTTAATATCTCAATTTTGGGGTATCTTTTCGAAGAAGTGGTAATCCTATTCTCTTGTTAATCTTAACAATAGTCCCTTTTGGTAAATCACATGGTTCTCCTTTAAATGGCCTATATTTGCTAAAAAAACGAACCGTTCTCTTTGGACCATTTTCCAATATAATTTCACTCTTGTATAATCTCCAATTATTGTATCTAAATGTCATTTATTTACCTCCTATGATAAGATATAGCACGTAATGTTATATAAATCTTGCTAATAATTAGCACGATTTATGGATCAAATCTAATTTTATGAATTGGTATCGTTTTATGGAAATGACGATTTTTACAATGAAATGTGTCTATTTTCAGGTTATTTATCGAAAGATATATATAGAATGAATGACAAATATTAACATGCTTAGAGAGAACAGACGGGGATAGCAATATCTTTCGGAAGTTCGAAATGAAGAATATCGGTGGATACTCAGTGTTCATCGAAAAACCTTCCTCTAGGCACAACTAATTTTTGAAATACCTTTTTATCCTCTCAAAACAAAGAAAATATTGGGGTATTCACTTGCAGAAACTATTTAATTAAAAATAGTTATTGTTGGAGTGAGATACGTTAAATGCCTAAAACGGTTATTAAGAAGGATGGTAGAAAAGAACCTTTCGTAAAAGAAAAGATTGTAGTTAGTGCTGTTAAAACTGGTGCATCGACAGAGATAGCACGGGGGATTGCCGACAAGATTGAAAAGCATCCTAAAGTAGAGATTAAGACTATTTGGATCCGTAAACAGGTTCTTGATGAATTAAAGTTACATAGTCCTGACTGGCCTAAACGCTGGTATAACTATGATAAGAATGTAAAAAGATTGCATAAATACGGGTATTAAAAAATAAAAAGATAAGTAAAATGAGGATTTTTCCGAGTAAAAATAAAAGGAAAAGAGAGATTTTTTAAGTTGCGTGTCTAACGTCCTATTCTCAGATATTGTGCATACTACCCTGTAATTTCCTATATATTCCTATTTTGCACAATTTTCTGATGCAACGTGTTATAAACTATCACTGATTTGTAATAATGGAGTTATAGAAATATTTCAGCGGGGGTAAAATATGAAAAGAAAAATAATTGGAATTTTTGTTGTGATGCTGTTGATTTCAACTATATTACCAATTACAGGAACAGTTTTTGCAGGCGATGAAGAAGATCCTGAGATTGTAGATGAGCCAGAAGATGATGTTTTTGATTATTTGGACATCATATCAGCATGGTTTTACGAGGAAGCAGAGATGCCTGACTATTTGTTCATTGGATTGAAAGTAAAGGAGATTAGTGCTTTGCATCTGAAACAGCATCTTACCGTGCATTGGGAATATAATGGAGTTGAATGCGCATCTGGTATGCATATTGGTTATGGTAAACCTTGGTTTGATTTTTCTGCTGGTTGGGGTCATGGTCTTTGGTTTAAAGAGCATTACCAACGAATCGAAGGAGAATATGATGAGGAAACAGGTGTTATCATTATGAAAATTCCAAAGGATATTATTAAAAATCCTCAACAGGGTGATGTATTGACAAATACATATGCTTTAACGTTTGAACGATTTGGATTTATTGGAAGAATGGGATTTGGCAGATGGTTTATCCAATACCTAATTACTCTACTTGCTGGAAAAAGTACTAGCGATTTTGCACCAAATGAAGGGTATGGTAGAGAGTATACTATTCAATATTGATGATATAAAAATATGAAAATCAGCAAAATTGGTGAAAGTTGATTGGCAGCCATCAAGATAAATGCTATAAATTCTGGATAGAAAACGGTGGAGAATGTTCTAACTGCATTGCAGCGTATCCTTTTTTTACAAAAAAGATTTAAGATTTAATATTGAAGTAATATGCGGTAGGTAGATTCTAGTGTATAGCAAATTGACATATATTTTCATTAGTTGGCTTTTTTAAATGCGTATCTGTTTTCCAAAATGAAATGATTAAAAAGATTAACACGCCTTCATACATTATTGATAAAAAAATTCTGAAGAGATTTAATCAAAGACAAACAGTGTTTGGTAGAAAACTTTACGATGAAAAATCAGATTTTTACAAAAAAGGAATGTATGATAATTCCTCAAAAGTGATATCAGGTGGTAAAGAGGGCTATTCTCATTTAGATTTTGCACGAATGATGGGTTCATGGGCTGTGTATGATTATTTCCATGATGCATTCTCATGGAGTAATTTAACTGACGCTAACTCAGTTATGCAAAAACCGTTGTTAGAAAAATTTCCTATTAAAGACACTGAAAAAATGAGTGAAGAAATTAAAAAAACAGCTAGATATTATGGTGCTTATCAAGTTGGAATAACTCGTATCAATGATAATTGGATTTATTCAAAAAATATGGACGATGAGCACATTGAAATTCCAAAAGAATGTAAATTTGCAATTGTAATGACCGTTGAAATGGATGGTTCTGCGATTAAAACTTCGCCTGCATTTACAGCATGTGTAGCAACAGGTCATGCTTATTCAAAAATGGCTTTTTTAGTTAGTTGCATGGCTGAGTTTATTAGAAATCTTGGGTACAAGGCTATTCCTATGGGTAATGATACTGCTCTTAGCATTCCATTAGCAATAGATGCTGGGCTTGGTCAACTTGGTAGAAATGGTCTTTTAATCACTCCAGAATATGGGCCATGCATCAGGATTTGTAAAATATTTACAGATTTAGAATTGAAAACAGATAAGCCTATCACTTTCGGCGTAACAGATTTTTGTAAAAATTGTAAAAAATGTGTAGAGGCTTGTGAGGCAGATGCAATTCAAACAGAAGATGAACCTTCTTTTAAGACTGCATGTCCTTCAAACCGTCAAGGGGTTTTAAGATGGGCAGTAAACCATGATAAATGTTATAAATTCTGGATAGAAAACGGTGGAGAATGTTCTAACTGCATTGCAGCGTGTCCTTTTTTTACAGAGAAGATTTAGTATTATCTAATGGAGCAAAATATTACAATGAATAATTTCATTGTTTTTGCATTACAAAAAACACCGAACCATACCAAGAGTTAAATTTTCGAAATAAATCAATTTCCAATTGCTCCTCTTCAATCATTTCCATTGCTTTAGGATTATCCTTGAATTTTAGTCTCATATCTTTCAAACGTTTTTCTAGTGGTGTATAATACAGATCCCACCATGCATCTTCGGGCAATGGGAAATAACCAAGAATTTTGTACCCACATTTTTCAATAATACTAAGGTTGTCTTCTATTGTTGTAATATCAGGATAAACTCTTTTCCAGTAATCGCTAATTTCTTTTGGAGGATTTTCTTTTAGCCATGCCATTTCATGAACTGCCAAATAACCATTTGGTTTGATATATTTCTTCCATTCGGAAAGCCCTTTTTCAAAGCCCATTACAAAAATCGATCCTTCTGCCCAGATTATGTCAAAAAATTCTTCAGGATATTTAATTTCAAACATTGATTGTTTTATGGCTTTTACTCTATCTTGAAGATTTTCTATTTCTATTAATTGTTGTAATTGGTCAAGATACTGTTGGAAAATATCAATTCCTATTATTTCTCCATCAGAAAGTTTTGCAAGTTTAATCGTCTGCATACCTGGGCCACAGCCTATGTCCAGGATTTTGGGCTGTTTGATTACTGGTATCATTTCAAATGCTTTTTGTGTGTATTCATCTCTCCCCGATCCTTGACGAGGCATGTCTTTATGAATCTCTAATAGAAGTTCCCAATCTATATCCATCTAATAAAGTATTAAAAAATTATTATTTTAATATATTGGAACAATACCTAATAAGTTTATTAAATCGATTTGTTTACATTAACTTGTCGAAAAATGGTTAAAAAAGATTTACCTCGTTCAGAGAAAGAATGGAAAAAATTGTTGAAACCTGAAGTTTATCAGATACTTAGGAAGAAGCACACTGAACCTTCATTTACCGGGAAGTATCTTAATTACAAAAAAGATGGTATTTATGTTTGTGCTGGTTGTGGTAATCCTTTGATTTCTTCTGAAAACAAGTTTGATTCTGGTAGTGGTTGGCCTAGTTTTTGGGATGTCATTTCAAAAGGTAGTGTTGAATTAAAACCTGATTATGGTTTTGGAATGAAACGCATTGAGGTTGTTTGCAGTCGTTGTGGTGGTCACTTGGGTCATGTTTTTGATGATGGCCCACAACCTACTGGGAAGCGTTATTGTATTAATTCTTTAAGTCTAAATTTTAAAGAAAAAAAGTGAAAAATTATATTCTACAACTTGTACGACCCTGTTTTTTTAGATATTTTTGATGGTACTCTTCTGCTGGATAAAATTCTTTTGCAAGTGTTATTTCTGTTTGGATTTTTACCTCAAGGTATTTTTCTTTTTGTTTTTTTGATTCTTCAGCCATATGTTTTTGTTCTTGATTATGATAAAAAATTGCTGATCTGTATTGTGTTCCTATATCTGGTCCTTGTCTATTTTTTTGGGTTGGATCGTGTATCATCCAGAATGTTTCAAGCAGTTGTTCATATGTTATTATTTTTGGATTGTATATTATTTGTACTGCTTCTGCATGTCCTGTTTTACCTGTGCATACTTGTTCATATGTTGGATTTTTTGTTTTTCCTCCAGTGTATCCTACTGTTGTTTTTTCAACACCCTCTGTTCTTTCAAATACTGCGTCTACTCCCCAGAAACATCCTGCTGCAAAAGTTGCTTTTTCCATAATTAGTACTAATTATGAAGTATTTATATTAATAGATAATGGAAGCGATACCTAGCAAGTAAGTTTTAATAGATAACAACTAACAAAAACTTGCAAGATTAGCTTACTATGTCTTGCAGGTTTTAAAAAAATTATCAATAAACCGTAAGACTCCGTTTCTTAAAAACGGAGATTCACATTAGCTGACGGCGAAGTCAGCTAATGTCTTTTGTCTCTTGTCAAATATAGAATAACTGAAAGGCTTAATGTCCTTCACTGCTTTATCCTGTTCAGCAATATATCGAATCACTTGCTCTTGAGAAACATGTCCTGCAGTACCACAATAATAAGAGTTTGCCCACAGTTCTTTTTCCCGATATTCCTTGAACTCTTTGAACAACATGCGAACTTGCCTTGAAACATTACCTTTGATCCTCTTGATGATATCTGCAGGTGCCCATTTTGGTGGTGCACTAAGGAACAGATGCACGTGTTCAGGCATGACTTCCATGGCAAGCGGCGTCCAACCATTTCTTTTACAGACTTGTATAGCTACGTTTTTCACTATGTGTGCAACCCGTTCTTGGAGCACTTTTGATCGGGTCTTTGGTATCCATACAAAGTGATAGTTGATATTGTACTTTGCATGTCTCGTTGAACGGACTTTTGCCAGTTCATAACACTCGAGCTTTCCAAAACGGAAATGTTGTTTTGGGTCAATTTCTTTGCATTTGTACGTTGCTATTATGTCGTCTACAGCTTTCCAATTTGTGTTCGTTTTCTTCATATTTTGTTTCCTCCAAACGTCGGACTTCGCCGCCGCACGTGGAGGAAAAGAACTTTTGAGCAAGAGAAAACAATATGCTTTTAGCGTAAGCGACCACGTAGTGGTAAAAGCTTATGTCTTCTCTTGCGTTGTTCTTCGACGACAGAAGGATTGTCCCTTGGACAATCGTTAAAATCTGTGATTTTAAAAACGATTCAATGTTTAGAGACCTCACTTTTCAAAGTGGGGTCATTGAAGCGTAACCATCATTTAGTGAATTTTCTAAAGAATTTATTTAATGAAGAATTTCTTTTTTTATAGAGTCTTTCTTCTTCTTTTTCTTCTAATTTTGCTAATTCATCAGGTTCGAATCCTTCTTCTGAGGTTTCCTTTAGTTTATCAAGTTCGCCTTCATCTAACCATACACCATTACATGTTAAGCATACGTCAACTTCGATGTCTTCTGCCTTTTCGATATCCATTGTATTGCCACAGCGTGGACAAATCATTGGGCTTCTACTTTTAGTTCCAATATGTTTAGTTAGATAATTAGTTAATTCTCTGTCTTTAAGAAGTTTATCGAGTTCTCCTTTATCAAGCCATATACCTTTGCATTTAGGGCATACATCAATAATTATATTTGGTCCAAAGGTTTCTACTTCTTCCTTCTTCATTTCTACCCAGCATTTATGGCATTCATATTTTCTCTCGGATTCAATTTTAGCATTAGACATACAACCAGGGTATAATTTCTATGATTTAATTATTTTTGGAGCAATACCTAGCAAAATATATGATTGCCCTTACAAAATGGTTATTTTTATTAATAATGTAAAAATGTAAGGGTAAATATTGCCATATTGTGGAAGCAATACCTGGCAGGTTTTCAGACTATTAGTTTTTTAAAGAGACAGCTATTTTGGAATAGTATATTTTTCCGTAAAAGGTTAGCCAAAAATCAGACAAAGAGAAAAGGATGTAAAATGAATACACAAAAACTGCGCATATTGAGTCGAATTATCCTAGTATTGTTGATGGCTGTGCATATTATTACCTGGTACGTCTTAGACATTCATGTCGCAGGTAGCATCGGGATTGAGGCGCTCTTCTCTGGCCTATCGCGGGGAGTGATCAATGCCGGGTTTGTATTCTGGATGTTGGTGTTCGCCTCGACGTTGCTCTTCGGGCGCGGTTTCTGTGGTTGGTTTTGCTGGTTTGGCGGTTATGTAGAACTAGCTGATTGGGGGATTGGCAAGTATAAGATCAAGATCCCTCGCTGGACACTGTTATATTTAGGGATCATCCCTTTTGTTGCCCTATCGCTGAAGGTGTATAGTGCCCTGGTAGTAAACTGGCTTAAAGGTTTCCCAGCAACGTTTGCATTCCGGCTGGCTGATGTTGAACCTTGGGGTGGTCAGCAGACTGGTATTTCCATATTGATAACATTGATCTTGTATGGCCCGGTGCTTTTCTTTGTCTTTGGCAAGCGGGCTTGGTGCCGCTACCTGTGTCCTATTGGTGCACTGCTTAAGATTTTTGGTAGCGTAGGTGTAGGTAAGATACGGTTGGTGAGTGATGGATGTATTGGTTGTGGGAAGTGCAATCAGGTTTGTGATATGCAGGTGGATGTGCTGGGTGAACTTAGGACCCACGGCGAAGTGCGTAGCCTAAACTGCATCCGCTGTCTCAAATGTACTGATGTGTGCCCCAATGGAGCAATTGCTTTTAGTATGAGGTGCAAAGGAATATCGCTGTCTGCTGATGCTTCAACCAGATCGGAGCAGAATTCTCTCAAACGAAGGAGGATTTCTGCATTTGATGTAACCATTGTCTTGTTATGGCTCGGAGTCACACTGTTTTTTGTCCTTGCTAATGTGAGTCAGAATGCCCCGATGGAAATAAAGGTATTTATGACGGCAGGGCTGCTGTTGATAATCTATGGCATTGTATGGATGATGCATAAGGTTTGGAGTAGAATTAGGAAGAGGGAACAAGAGATCCGCTGAATTTGCAAAAAACATTTTTCAATAGTTACAAAACAAAGTTGTTATCTGCAAAATAAGGCGAAATCCTATCAACAATCAGAAGATTATGATTGGAATCTCTAACTGTTTAATCTTGCTTATATTCATCTTCATATGCGGGTGAGTATTAGTAAAAAATTAATTGGGGGTGTGCTTATTACTAGTACGATGACTGCCAAGATTTTTGATACAATTATTGTTGGAGCTGGAATTTCTGGGCTGGCTTGTGCTAAACGTCTCCAGGAATATGATGAAGATTTTTTACTTATTAGCGAAAATATTGGCGGTCGAATTCTAACTTCTGAGGATGGAGCTGTTAACTATGGTGCGTTTTTTGTCTGCTCTGATTATTATCATGTATTACAATATGTGACGTTACATTCGAGAATTAAATTGAGCGATTTCTGTTTTCATGATAATGATGATATTTATGTTCTGTTTGAACCCAAGCTATTGGCTTACTCGTTTCAATTTATGAAAATCCTTAAAATACTTTACAAGTTCAGAAAAGCATTTAGATTGTTTCGAAAAACTTCTGAAACTATTTCACAGAAGAAGGCAATTGAAAGTGATCCCTTTTTGCATGAGTTATATATGAAAAATGCAATTGATTTTGTTAAGGAACATAAGCTCCAAGCTGGAACAGATGTTTATCTCTCAAAAGGTTTGTATTCAACAACATTCTCAACCATTAAAGAAATGAATGCATTTAGTTTTTTACAGTTTCTTCTACCACTCATAACACCAATTTATGCCTTTACGTTTGAAAAAGAGAAAATGATTGAATCTTTTCGAGACAAAATAGTTCTCGACTGTGTAACTGAAGTACAGTTTGAGAATGGCCGGTATAAGATTAAATCCAATGACAATATATTTTATGCGAAGAACGTTGTTTTGGCAACAGAAATCAGCACGTCTCAACATTTTGCTGATGTCAAAAAAACAAACAAACCAGTAAGTAATCATATGCTTCATATCAAGGGAGTGCCAAAGGATATAATTGCACGAAAAAAATACCAATTGTTTTCTTCTGGTGGTGATGTACAAGCAATTGCTGACCTACAAAATGGTACATACCTTTTTTATTATAAGCATAAACATCCTCTGATGGAGAAGTATTTTTTCAAATCCCAGGTTATTGATAGTCACTTTTGGGATCCAGCAGGAACCATTAATGGTCATACATTAATAGAAAGCAACAGGGGTAACAACATGTATCTTATTGGTGATTTTAATGTTGCTGGCTTAGAGGAATCATACATTACAGGTATTTATGGTGCAAATCAAATTATTCAATCACATTAGTCAGGAGGCTATGATGTGTACAAGAGTGTTGATGGTGGTAGAACTTTTACAAAAATAGTAAATCTGTGGGAAGATGTGTTAAAAGTTATACCTTAATTTAATAAATTATAGTGAAACTTACCAGTTATAACAATTAGCCACTAGTGTCTCTTCCTTTTACTTTTTTATTAGTACTTTTCTTTAAATCCCCATTTAGTAATTTCCATTCATCTTCACATTTTTTACTACAAAACCATTTTTCATCTTTTGTTTCAATTATCTTTTGGCATAGTGGGCATTTAACCGGTCTATAATGAAAATTTCTCACATGGGGCATACTTAAACATAAACATGTTTTAATTTAAAGATTGCCCCTATGAACCGAGTTAGGTTATTTTTATAAACTTAAAAATAAGTATCGGTACCGGTCAATTTTTCAATTTGCTGATACGTTTAAATGTAAAGGTTAAAACCTAATTATTTTAATGAGGTTATGATTAGATAATGGAGCATTATTACAATAATTACCCCTACATTTCACAAAAAAACGAAAAATTTATTAATGTGTAGGGGTAATTATTATATATGGTTTCAATAAAGAAAAAAATCATCGACGAAAAAGCATATTATTACATAGAACACAGCTATAGAAAAAACGGACAGGTACATAAGAAAGAAAAATATCTTGGAACTAAAATACCAAAGAATATTGAGAAATTAAAAGAAGCGCTTCTTTTGGAGTTATATCAAGAATTATGGTTTAAAAAATTTGACATAATAAAAGATAATTTTTCCAAAAGAAAAAAGAATCTCCCTAAATCAATTGAAGAAAAGGATTTAGAATATTTTGCAATAATTTTTACTTATACAACAAATAAAATTGAAGGTTCGGCTCTGACTTATAGAGAAACAGCTCTACTTCTTGAAAAAGGTATAACACCTGCAAATAGATCAGTAGAAGATATTAAGGAAGCAGAACAACATAGAGAAGTTTTTTATGATATGTTAAAATATGATAAAAAAATAAGCATGTCAACATTATTATACTGGCATAAAAAAATATTTCAATACACAAAAAAGAATAAAGCTGGGAAAATAAGGGATTATCCTGTTAGGATTTCTGGTAGTAAACATATTCCACCGACGCCAATCGAACTTGATTTGCTTATTAGAGAATTTTTTAATTGGTATAATCAAAATAAGAACAAAGTTCATCCTATTCAACTTGCCGCTCTTGCTCAATTTAAATTTGTTTCTATTCACCCTTTTGGAGATGGAAATGGAAGAATTTCACGTCTTCTTATGAATTATGTTTTAAATAAGAACGGATATCCAATGCTTATAATCGATTATACACAAAGAAAGAGTTACTATACAGCACTTGAGAGAAGTAATATAACAAATGATGAAAGTATTTTTACACTTTGGTTTTTTAGAAGATATCTAAAAGAAAATAAGGAGTTTCTAGAATGATTACCCCTACATTTTAGATAAATTAATAAAAATAGTCAATGTGTAGGGGTAAAAATGTCAGAAAACCCGCTAGGTATGCCATTGATACCTTGCAGATTTTCTAATAAATATGAGGCTTTGATTAGAGTTTTTACAAAAATTGCAAATCTTAGCGATGAAGTATTAAAGGTTTTACCTTAACTATGTCACGTATCGGCAAATTGAAAAAATTACCGATACCGATACTCTTTTTAATTACCCCTAAACGGTTATTGAGGCTATGATTAGAGTTTGCAAGGAGAAAAGCTAGTACTAATCACTATTTATGATTAGATAATGAAGCGATACCTAGCAGCTTTTTTAAAATAAACTCTTGGCTAACCACAAGTTAGTGTTTAAAGATGAATGAGGATAAAAAGAAAGAGACATCTCTCGGAGATACATTAATATATTTATAGCTTCCCAGCGAACTCGTCTAGCTTCGCTTTCCAATCTTCCATAAGACCATTGCCAGTTTTTGATCCATCTCCAACCTGAAAGTCCACACCTGCCACCTTCGCCATCTCGTTCTTTGAGAGGAGTTTCTCCATCTTATGAAGGCAGTTCTTTTTCATTCCATGAGTATTGATTATGCCATACTTCTTTTCTTTCATCCCCTTAAGCTTCTTCATGAACTTCTTCATGTCCTTCTGGATGTTGAATGCCTCCGTTGGAGCGGAGAATACATACATGTCTGCCTCAGGCATAGTGGCAGGGTCTGCTTCATCAGTCTTGAAAATTTGTATCTCTGCTTTTTTCTTCTCAAGCTTTCCTGCCAAGTAATCAACAAGTTTCTTACCATTCCCGTATCTTGACCAATAAATAATTACATATTTCACCAGTTCACCAATTGGAAAATTAGGTTCTCGTATAAAAAAGTAGTAGAAAGATTCTACACATTTCAAACATCAAATGGTCAAAATATACATCATTCCATTGCTAGCTAGAGTTATTGCAGTTTTAAACCAAAGACGAGTGGTCCGATGATAAGGAAAGTTTCTGTTTTTTCCATGTTTTCTACGTTGATGGAAACTGTTACTAATCCAAGACCAATAACGAGTATCTGTTTAGTAAAGGGTTCATCATTTACGAGAATAGGGATGATTCCATCGGTGTCGCCTGCAAGTATCAACCCGCTAATATCAACATTCCATTTGAGGTTGGTTAATGCAATATCTAAGGGGTTTTGTATCATAAGATTAATACCAAATATTCCCGTGACATCGATGATAAGTGGTTCTTCTCCAATGCCTACAAGGGCAGCATCAGTTCCTGTATATCCTTGGGTGTCGGTGACTTTGAGAGTAACCGCATATATTCCTTCTTCGGTGTAGGTGTGGGTTGGTGTTGGTCCTTCTCCGGTGGTATCATCACCGAAATCCCATTCATAGGTATCGACGTCTCCTTCAGAGTCTACGCTGTTGGTTCCATCAAAGGTGATGAGGCCATCTAGTTCTGTATAGTAAAGTCCTCCGGCATCTGCAACGGGTGCCCAGTTTACGCTGTCGGGGTCATAGGTTGCTGTTGCATAGTACATGCCTATGAATAAGCTGTAATATTCGATGTTGAAAAATCCGTCATAGCCCCAGTCGGTTCCCCAACTGTTTTTGACAATCCAATAGCCGCCATTGTCGATTTGGGGATCGTCTTTCCATCCGACGAGTACGACGATGTGATTGAGTCGGTTTCCCCAGGGTTCATGAGTGTCGGGGTAGTAGTCATTAGGGCTGTGGTGAATGCCCCAGTAATTGATGAAATTCTGGGTGACGTTGAGGGCAACTGCAATCGGTCCATATTCGTAGATGATTGACTTGATTATGTTGGTGTTTTCTTCTGTTGCATATCCGAGATCAAGGAAGGTTTCGTCACAGTCAGTGAGTGGTATAAGATGCTCCATCCAGTCATCGCATTTCTCATCACAAGGAATGTTATGGCTTGCTTGGTAGGGGAAACACCATTCAGGGATGATACCGTTAACATTGTTTCCCTCTTCACCTTCATCTTGGATATAATAGTAGTGTTTGTAGGGTGTTCCGCCCAGACAGCCTTGTCCATAGTTGTTGGCTGCTGCAGGGAGGCAAGAGAGGGCATATTGTTCGGAGAGATCAGGTTGAAGCTGTGAGCATTCCTCCATGATTTTGATTCTACTCTCAAGAGCACCGAGGGCAGCAAAATCCCAGCAGCTACCGCAGTTTCCCTGGTGTTTAGCTATTGTTGTCCAATCTACGCCGTCGATATCTTTCCAGTTAAATTCATCAGGTGTATCCAGTATGGGTGTAGTATGTTGAGTAATGGTTAGTTGTGTACAATCAATTGGATTACTCATTACGCGATAGTCGTCTCCAAAATGTGTAGTATCTTGATCGGATATACCTCCGCATTTACAGTCTTCAACTAGCGGTTCATTGATGTATTGGAGTTCCTGACCAGAGAAGTTTGGAATGGTACTTCCACAGATGCCTAATAAAAATATACTTATCATGATTATTGCACTTGTTTTCTTCATATTGTTACCCCGAGGAGTAAAAAAGAGCTACAGGAATAAAAATGTTTCCTTGTAATAATTGGTCAAAACAGTAAATATTTATGATTAAAAAATCATAATTAACAATAATATGCTAAAGTACAAAACTGTGGATTATGAAAAAAAGAGGAGGAGAGTCCTCATTGGTCGGATTATAATCATGTTTTATGATTAGATATTGGAGCAATACCTAGCAGGTTTTTCCTAAATTATCCTAAAGGAGTTGGTGGGACACCCCCAGGTAATAATGGCTGGATATCTGGTGTTTCCCAATCATGCAGATTTTCAATATTTACTAGAAGATATATAAAAACAGGAAGAGTTGTTTTCATCCAGTGAACAAGATTATCATGTTTCCCTCCACCAGCACCAGGTTCATAATCCTGAGATAAAATTTCAAAAGTAAATGAAGGAATTCGGAATTCTTTAAAACACCAATCAGCTGCTGTGCCACTTGCTGTATAACTATATCCCTCAAAACTCAAATCTCCATCTTCATATTCTGTATTTTCAACAACCCATTCAATTACGTCATCATGAATCTTTTTCTCCTGATTTGACATTTCAAAAGGTGGTTTAAAAACATGCCAAGGACTACTAAGAGTATGAACTGCTGTGTGACAGTTTACATAAAATGAAAAATCGTAATTATCAAGTTCCATCATAATATCCCTAATTGCTTGAGTTTCAGGTTCTGAAAACGCACGACGGCCGCTATTTGTAACAAATAAAGGAACCTTTGGGAACCACTTATGTAAACGATCAAATCTTAGGTAAGGAATTTTAATCCGGCCAAATAACTTACCTAATGGTATACTATGCCCTCTTATTCTACCGAAATCAACATCAAAATTGCGATTCAAATCAATACCATTTTCATTAAATCTATCATCTATTTGCCGACCATCAGGGTTCAATAAAGGAGCAATATAAACTTCAGTAGTATTTAGAATATCAGTAACTGTTTCATTGCCTTCAAAATTTATTAGAAGATATTCAGCAAGATACAAGCATGCTTCTCCTGCTTCCCATTCACAACCGTGGATTGTTCCATCAATAAGACATGAATATTTCCGTTCAATATTTTGCTCGTTTGTAATTTTTATGCACCATATATCTTTGCCTAAAGCACTCTTTCCTATTGAAAAAAGATTTACTAAATCAGGGTATTTTATCTGAAATTCATGTAATACATCTATGGTCTTATAATAATCATGGTAGTCTCCATCGTTCCAATCAGGGAGGGCAGAAGGTGTATCAAGTTGAATGTGTGAATCAATCGGTTCTGTTGATTTATCTGTTTCGTCTATACATCCGGTAAATGATACAGTTAGTAAGAAAAGGCATATGAATGCTACCGATATCAACGGTCTTTGTTTACTCATATTTTTTTCCCCATGGACATTAATTGAATATAATTATAAATATATAAAATGTTGGAGCAATACCTAGCAGGTTTTTTTTAAAATTTATATCGGCCTATATTTTGAGGTATAATGCATTTTATATTACTTAATTTTTCAAAATCTGAACCAGTGAAATATGCTATCGTATCTATTTTATGAATATCCATCAATATTGCATGCATTAAATCAGCCGTTC
>Ga0255366_10013_pt1 | contig 24934 bp, 22 predicted proteins | sample ANMaggSeSYBR01C4_FD_182086 | JGI IMG/M metagenome (GOLD analysis project Ga0255366, IMG submission 182086) | Sediment cell enrichment communities from methane seep in Santa Monica Basin, California, United Staets - ANME aggregate JGI... | ecosystem: Environmental > Aquatic > Marine > Cold seeps >... | reverse complement strand
TACCTGTATCCGGTGCGGTGAGTGCAGTACAGTCTGTCCGACCAATGCGATTCAGCTGGCTGTAACGGAAGCAGGCGTAGAGGGATTCTGGACTCCAATTCTGGTTCCAAGAATTGGTTATTGTGATTATTCCTGCAATGCCTGCGGACAGGTTTGTCCCGTAGAAGCAATTCCGCCTTTATCGCTAGAGAAAAAAAAGGAAGCAAGTGATAGGGAAAGCTCATATTGACCGAAATCGATGCCTTCCCTGGGCTGAAGATGAGCACTGTATTGTTTGTGAGGAAATGTGTCCTATTCCTGAAAAAGCAATTATTCTGGAAGAAATACAGGTTATGACATCCGATGGTGTGGAAAAAACCATCCAGCGTCCAGTTGTGATCCGGAATTTGTGTACAGGATGTGGTATTTGTGAGAATAAATGTCCCGTTTCAGGGGAAGCAGCCATTCAGGTCAGTCTTCACCAGAGACATTTTCGGAATTCGCGTTTCTAAGTAATAAATTTTCGCTATCCTGTCCTAATCCAGGGCAATAAAAACTTTGCCGAATCCAAAAATTTCTGCATTAAACACAAACTGCAATCCCTGAATATCTTTTGGGACTTGAAACCCGATTTGCCCCCGGATTTTTTCCCCGGGCTGGAGTTCATCATCCGGTAATCCGCTGTTAATGATGGATTGGGCTCCAAGGTGGAAGGTATATTTCTGCCCGGTCGAATCTTTTAAGTACATCTGGATAATGCTGGAGATTTCCCGGGTAGTGTTACCCGTGTTTTCTATCGTGAGGTCAACTGCCGCAAACCTGTAATCCTCTTTGGGTTTGACGATCTCATTTCCTGCAGGAAAGGATACCTGGAGAACCTGTATAGCCAAATCCGAGATTTCAATGATGTCGCCTATTTGATAAACTATTTGCTGTTGAGCCAGATTTAGATCAGCAGGGGGTTCCATAGAAACCGGGGTAGGCCCCAGATTCACCGACACTTCCCCCAATCCAATTAGATTGGCCTCATAGATAAATACAAAGTTATCCATATCCTCAGGTACTTGAAAACCTACCTTGCCGCGGAGAACTTCCCCGGGATTTATTTCACCATTTGGGGTATTACTTCCGGAAGCTATATTCGCCTTCCCATTAACATTGTATTTTTGACCGGTTGAATCCTTTAAAGTCATCTGAAAAACTGGTGAGATGCTGAAGGAATTTTCACGCTGGTTTGCCAGCATTACATCTACTACAAGATATTTTTTCCCTTCACCCGGTGGATTTAAGTCGCCGCCAGGAGGTTGATCCCACCCCAGGACAATCAGGATGGTGTCGTTTATGCTAATGATGTCTCCAACTTCATAAATTGGATCTTTTACCTCTTGCGAAAGATTCTCCCTGGCTTTCGGGAGACAAACCGCCAATTTTTACCGGCTTTTTCTCCAGCTGGCATCCTGTTAAAAGCAAGGCAAGAAGAATTACTGCAAAGAATGAACTTGGCTGGATTTTCTTATTCATACAGATTTTCCTTTGATTCCAGAGCTAACTCTTAGGCGAGGGGAGCTGGTTCTCCAGGAATATTTAGAGCGAGCTTTTCTATATATAGTACTAACTCCGGGTTTAAAAAGTTTCAGATTACTCACCGAAGGTAGTTTGTTTGGGAGCTTCAGGGCATGACGAGAAGTTTTTGAACACTCAGTCAGGTGTCATTAGTGCCGCTTAGATAATTATAATCTGCTATCAACTTGGGTGGAATTTTGTTTTCTGAGTTATCGGATTCCATGTTGATCTAGTTTAATATTGGCCTGCACGGTTGGTAAACATTGGAATCTCTGGGCGATTTAAGTATACTTCTCTCACGATAAATGTTATATAATCATCCCCAATACTTTGCGATATGTTTCTAGATAGTAATTGTTGGCAGGCACTGTGGTAAAATTTTTTCTCCAGGGGATTAATTTTCCTTAAAAATTCTATCGACTTCACCCTTTGAAGATCCTTGTTCCCTTTCGTTTGGAGTAGACAATGGTCATTGATAATATTAAACAGATATTAGGCAGCAGTCCTCAAGACCTTTCTGATCCGGATTTATATTTAAACAGAGAATTGAGCTGGTTGAGATTTAATGACCGGGTATTGGAAGAAGCACTGGACAAAAACCATCCGCTTTTTGAACGAATTAAGTTTCTGGCCATTTTCTCCAGCAACCTTGATGAATTCTTTATGATCCGGGTATCAGGCCTGAGGCGCCAGATGGAGGCTGCTGCTCATAAAGCGTCTCCTAATCGCCTGCTTCCCTCGGAACAATTAGCTATAATCCGGCAGCAATTGCTTCCTAAATTGGAAACACAATATAAGTGCTGGCAGAAAGACCTGGTCCCGAAGTTAAAGGATCAGGGAATTAAAATACTTCATTATGAACAGCTAAAACGGAAACAGAGGAAGCTGCTGCGGAGGTATTTTAAGAAGGAAATTTATCCCGCTTTGACCCCGCTGGCTTTTGATCCGGGACATCCCTTCCCGCACATCTCAAATCTTTCCATGAACCTCGCCGTGGTAGTTCAAGATCCCAAACATGGTCAGCGATTTGCCCGCTTGAAGGTTCCTAAAATCTATCCACGATTGATAGCTATCCCCAGTGAAGATAAAGCCGATGAAAACCAGGAATTAGGGCTGGATGAACGCAATTCAACCAATTTTGTCTGGCTGGAAGAGGTTGTGAAGGCAAACCTTGATTTGCTCTTCCCCGGTTTAAAGATTGAAGCTGCTTACCCGTTCCGGGTAACTAGAGACGCAGATCCAGAGATTGAAGAAGATGAAGCTTCGGATTTATTAGCAGCTATTGAAGAAAGTGTGAGGGAAAGGCAGTTTGGATCAGCCATTCGGTTGGAAATTGATAGTTCCATGCCTGACCAGGTGAGGGAAATCCTGCAAACTAACCTGGATGTAGCGTCGTACCAGATCTTTGTTGTGGATGGTCCAATTGGGTTAAGTGATGCGATGGAGTTAATGGGCATTAATCGTCCCGAATTAAAGGACACGCCCTTTAAACCATCTATCCCACCGTCATTATCAACTGAAGAGAGCATTTTTTCTGTTATTCGCCGAAAAAATATATTAATGTATCATCCTTACGACAGTTTTGACCCGGTCATCCGATTTATCCGTGAAGCAGCCCGTGATCCGGAGGTACTGGCAATCAAAATGACATTATACCGGGTGGGCCCAGATTCTCCGGTGGTAGCCGCACTGCTGGATGCCCGGGAGAATGGGAAACAAGTTGCTGTCCTGGTTGAGTTGAAAGCACGTTTTGATGAGGAAAATAATATAATCTGGGCAAAATCTCTGGAAAGGGCAGGTGTCCATGTTGTCTATGGTTTGATTGGCCTGAAAACCCATGCAAAAGTCAGCGTGGTAATCCGTCATGAACAAGATGGTATCCGGCGATATATCCATCTGGCAACAGGTAATTACAATGACGTGACTGCCCGTGTTTATGCGGATATTGGTTATTTCACCTGTGATTCTGCCCTCGGGAAAGATGTCTCAGCTTTGTTTAACCGCTTAACTGGATATTCCCGCAAGGAACAATATAAAAAGTTGTTAGTTGCTCCGGGTGAGATGCAACAAGGGATCATATCCCGGATAGATCGGGAAATAAAAATCCATCAGGAACAGGGAGATGGCTATATAGCATTTAAGATGAATTCTTTGGCAGATCGTCACTGTATTAAAGCGCTGTACCGAGCTTCCCAGGCGGGAGTAAAGATTGATATTCAAGCCCGTGGTATCTGCTGTTTATATCCGGGAATTCCCGGGGTTAGTGAAAATATAACTGTAACCTCAATTGTAGGGAGATTCCTTGAGCACGCCAGGATTTATTACTTCCATAATGGAGGAAAGGAAGAGATTTTACTTGGCAGCGCGGATTTGATGCCTAGAAATCTTTACCGTCGAGTTGAGACTTTATTCCCCATTGAAGATGAGGTCATTAAAAGCTCTATCAGGGATGATATATTAAAGATGCACCTGAAGGATAACGTAAAAGCCCGTCTCATGCTCTCAGATGGTAATTATGAACCTGTAAAGAGGGGGGAAAATGACGAGCCATTCAATTCCCAGGAATGGATGATCAAAAATCGAGGGATTTGGCATCACTCGGAGTAATACTTAAAGAAACTTCTATCTAGCTGCTTTCTTTTAAAGTTGCCTGTAAAAAGGCCAACTTTAAGCTCTCTCTGGAAATTTAATGTATTTGTGAAATGGATTCTGAGATTGAGATTACTCTCAATCAGTCCGGTTTTGAGGGGGGGAAAAGCTGTCTATTTTTACTTCTTTTTGAAAAGCTTCTTTCATTAATGGGGACGCATTCCGGTTTGCCTGCCAAAGTTCAACAGCTGGATATTGATTGGCGATCAGGGTGATTCGCAGCTGATCTTTATCCCAGGTTGCTATGGTATCAGTAATATTCGAGTTTCGACCTCGTTCAAGACATTCAGCCAGTCTGAGAATGGCTGCTAATTTGGTGAGAATGGTCAGGTCTTTTTTCTTCAGCAGCAGTTTATAATCGGAAATTTCGGGTTTCCCTTTTCTATGATAACGGGAGAGCAGGGCAATGAGGGCAGTTTCGCGGGGGGTGTATCCTGGTAACCCGTTATATTCCAGCAAGGTTTGGGTGTGTTTATGATGACTGCTGTAGCCGATAATCCGGCCCAGGTCATGCAGCAAAGCCGCTGCATAGAGAATTTCGCGTTCCTTTTTGCCAAAATTATGTAATGGAGCCAGCTGTTCAAAGAGCCTTCCTGCCAGGAAGCTGACGTGATTGGCATGCTGTTCTTCATAATAATAATTACGGGCAAGATTTAAAACGCTGAATTTGCGCACGCTGGGGATGATAGGGGGATCTAAATGGGACCAGAAAAGCTCTAGAAATACACCTTCCCGGAGGCCATTTACTGATAATTGTAATTTATCAATTTGAAGACGGTCCATTACTGCCAGGACAACAGCTGCCCCTGGCAGAATAATGTCCGCCCGGTCGCTGCTTAATCCTGGAATCTTCTGGCGTTCTTTTAATGGAAGTTCTCGGAAAAGCTGGATGCTTCTCTCAACTGAAGACCGTTTGAGGATAAAACCATGCTGGGTGTGGAGGGGATATTTTTGTCGGCTTGCTTCAATCATCCCCAGGTTGCGGATTGTTCCACCCAATCCGACCAGGGGCTCTCCTGTTTTTTCCGGCAGCCATTGAATGGTATCAAGTTGGCGGGAGATTTCTTTCTCGATGCCCCGAAATTCCTTCCCGGAAATCGGGTCCCGGGTAATAAATTGTTCTGTGAGGGCAAGCGCCCCCAGGGAGACAGAGTCGCCCTTGTTAAACTGCCCTTTTTGCACATCGCTGAGTTGAATGCTGCCTCCTCCGATATCCAGAACAACACCTTTCCTCAAGGGAACTTCGTTTAACGCGCCTAAAGTATCATAGTAGGCTTCTTTTTCCCCATCCAGCAGCTGGATAGAAATGCCAATTTCATCTTTAATCCTGTCCAGGAAAGCAGGACCATTTGCAGCTTCTCGGACTGCGCTGGTCGCAACAGCTAGAATTTGACTGACGTTGGTTTGTTCACAAAAATCCTTATAAAGGCGCAAGGTTGATAAACCCCGGGCAATAGCTTCATCGCTTAACCCGGCTTCAGTCATCCCTTTCCTGAGTCGGACGACTTCCCGGACTTCGTCTACCAACCGGTACGAGAACCCCAACCGGGTTTCCATGATAATCAATCGATTTGTATTGGAACCCAGGTCGATTATCGCAATCCGCTGGGTTGGGTTTTCAATCATACGCGCATTCCAGGAGTGAAGATTTATTCTAAGGGACGGGGTTTAGATAACTGCCAGATAAATCAGATGTCAGCCTTCTGGATTGTATGCCATAAAGGGATAAGCGTCAATTTACAGAATTTAATGGGTAAAACTTGACAAACCTAATTAAATATGCAATAATCCTATTGTACTAATACACTATTACAATAGGATTATATGAAATTAAAAATAGATCCCGACAGCAGCGTGCCAATTTATGTCCAGATTGAGGACAGCATTCATTCCTTTATCGCAGCCGGACAATTGCAGCCGGGCGAACAATTACCCACAATCAGGGAGTTGGCTGCAGACATTCGGGTAAACCTCAATACGGTCGCCAGGGCTTACTTTGAACTTGACAGGGAAGGAGTAATCTCTACCCAGAGGGGCAAGGGCACTTTTGTTACTGGAGTTCTGGACAAAAACCAAATTGAGCGTAAACGTCAAAGGTTGCTCCACTCCATTATCGAAACTGCGCTGGAGGAAGCCCGGAGCCTGGGATATTCTCCGGCTGAGATAGAGAAAGCCTTTCAGGAGGAAATGAAAATCTGGCTTGAGAAGAACAAAGAGCAATAATTATTTTATTTATGGAGGAAGGAAAAAATGGTTATTAAACCAACAGGACTAAATATCGGGTTTGAGGAGAAAAAACAGAGTCAGGTCAATGGTGTTGCTGTTTTTATTTTTCTGATCCTGCTGATAATCTCATCGGCTGCTGCGGCCTGGATGGCAATCGAGGAAGTTGAACTGGTCTGGATCATCACAGAGCTGCTAGTTGTGAACATTATGGGGCTTTATGTTCTGCTGGCATTTAAAGTAGCTGAGCAGTGGGAAAAAGCCATTCATCTTCGTTTAGGCAGGTTTGTTGATCTGAAAGGTCCTGGACCATTTTGGATTGTTCCCATCTTTGATACACTACCTGCCTGGATTGATCATCGGGTAATGGTAACTTCTTTCACGGCAGAAAGAACCCTCACCAAGGATACTGTACCAGTGGACGTTGATGCCGTATTGTTCTGGGTTGTCTGGGATGCAGAAAAAGCGGCTCTTGAAGTGGAAAATTACCGCGCAGCTATTTCCTGGGCATCGCAAACCGCTCTGCGTGAGATCATAGGTCAGATGGAACTGGCAGACATTTTAGTGGGCAGAGCCCGGATGGATGCAGAACTCCAGCATATTATTGATGATCGAACTACACCCTGGGGTATCACTGTGCAATCGGTGGAAATCCGTGATGTTGTCATCCCCGGCGGATTGGAAGACGCTATGAGCCGCCAAGCGCAGGCTGAGCGAGAACGACAGGCACGGGTAATCCTGGGGGAGAGTGAAGAGCAAATCGCTGACTCATTTGCAAAAGCAGCCGAGGCATACAAGGATAATCCAACAGCCTTACACCTGCGGGCAATGAATATGCTCTTTGAAGGATTAAAGGAAAAGGGAGCTATGGTGATCGTGCCCTCCAGCGCAGTGGATACCATGAATCTGGGCGGCTTAATGGGTATGACTGCGATGACTGATATGGCCCAAAGGATGATGGGTAAACCAGAAGCAGGTGATTCAGAGGATGAATAACGAGTACTTCACAGCAGATTTGATTGCTGTTATCGAAACAGGCATTTTTAAAACTGAGCACCTTTTCGGGACGCAATCAGATACATTAGGAGTTCTAACCCTTAATGCTGGAAAAACAGAAGGGACGTTTACTGGTCAAGAAGATTTATCTTTGATCTTTGACAAGATAAGTTTTTGGAAAAGTCACTATGAACTAAAACAGGAAGGCGCGGTAATAGCCAGCGCCGCACCTCGCGGAGGGTTGAGCAGGGTCCTTATCATCATTTTTGAAGATGAACTTTTTGCGCTTCTTCCGGGAAAAGAAATGTCCAGGAGCTGGATTCTTAAAAATTCCCAGGACCAGATTATTTGTGAGTTTAAACCCATCGGCACCTTTAAAAGAGGAGCAATGTTAAAAATATTTAATCAAATATCAATTTCCTTGTTGGTCTTTTCATACTGCCTGGTCATTATAAAACGGCAACAATAATCTGTTGCCGACGCAGGATGAAATTGGATTGATCAATACTCTACAGGGATAAAGCATAATTATCTGAAAAAGAACTGGACCCAATTGAAACTTACCTGGGATCCAGTTTTATTGTTTCTGGTGACGTTTGGGATGGAGTGCAATACAATTTGACCTGCTGATGAAGAAGGCTATTTATTAACAAAGGAATATTTCACGGATTACGACAATAACCGCCTGATTAAAAAAAACCACCAGCGGGTTTTATCAAGAGGGAAAAATATCAGAGGATCAATTCTCTTACAATTCTTTAAATTGATAACTTTACCTAAACGACAGTGATTATCTGCCCTTGAATAGCACTAACCAAATCTTCCGGACAGATACTGAAGACAGCATTGGGTGATCCCGCTGCAGCCCAGATAACTGGATGCTGAAGCAGATCTTCGTCGATATAGGTTGCAATCTCCTCTTTTAACCCAAAGGGGGATACCCCGCCAATCGCAAAACCAGTCATCTCGCGAACAAACTCTGCAGAAGCAAAATCAATCTCCTCTCCGATTACAGCTCCTACAACTGCTTCATTTACCTGGTTGGATCCACTGGTTAATACCAGTATGGGTTTGTGGGTGGATTTGGTTTGGAATACCAGTGACTTTACGATTTGACCGACATGACAGTTAACAGCCGCCGCGGCTTCTCTTGCTGTCCGTGTACTTTGAGGTAGGTCCTTAAATTGAGTAGGGAGATTTAAGGACTTCAATTCATCCAGAACTCGCTGGACACTGGATTTATTATATTTCATGTGGTGGGGCTCCATTCCCGGTTTACTCACTTAATACTATGATATCCATGTAAAGCGGATCTCCAAAGCGCTTTCCTTTGGAATCAAAAGCCTGCCACCAGGAATTGTATCGTCCTGGATTATCAGGAGCGGTGAAAGAGATTTCCAGGATTGCTCTTGAGCCCTGTCGTGCAGGGTAAAGCAGCTGATACTTTTTTGCCCCCAGAGCCAACCCCGAGATTAACTGTAAGGAATAGGACTGGTCCCAATTACAGCTGCCTTCGTTGGTGATTAACCAGCGCTTCGTGATTTTTTCCCCTTCTAATACTTCACTGCCGTCGGGAATTGTCAGGTCTTTTTTATAGCGGAGTTGATTTACACAATTTCCCTGTTGGGTTGGAGGGGCGGCAGGAGGGACTTCAGAATTCTGTTCTTGGTTCACGTCGTCCACGGGAGGAACAAACAGGGCTTCTGGCGTCCCGGTCGGTGCAGGCTCTACCCCTTGACAACCTGTGACAAGAATCACCAAAAGCACTATCCAGAATTTTCTCTTCATTTTATTGCAGGTCTTCTTCATCCCCACTACCAGATTCAGGATCATTGGGATCAGGATCGAGTTGAATTTCTTCAAAGACCAGAGCCCTGACTTCTCCTTCGATCTCCAGGGCCAAGTCCGGATTTTCTTTCATGTATTCTTTGGCATTTTCCCGACCCTGTGCGATGCGAAGGTCATCACCATAATAATAAAAGGATCCGCGTTTATCGACTACGCCTACTTCTACAGCCAGATCAAGAATATCGCCATATTTTGAGATCCCATCCTTCATGATGTCAAATTCAGCTGTTTTAAAAGGAGGAGCTACTTTATTTTTCACAACCCGAACCCGGATTCTGCCGCCGATAATATCCGTTCCGGATTTAATGGATTGAATCCTGCGGACGTCCAGGCGGACTGAGCTGTAAAATTTAAGAGCTCGGCCGCCGGGGGTTGTCTCAGGGTTTCCAAAGACAATACCGATTTTTTCCCGCAGCTGATTGGTGAAAATCAGGCAGGTATTGGTTTGCTTGATGGCTCCAGATAGTTTCCTGAGTGCCTGAGACATCAGCCTGGCCATCAATCCCATATGGGAGTCTCCCATATCACCCTCAATTTCTGCCCGGGGAACCAGAGCAGCGACTGAGTCGATAACGATGACATCAACAGCTCCGGAACGAATCAAAGATTCTGCAATCTCAAGGGCTTGCTCTCCGGTGTCCGGTTGGGAAATCAATAAATTATTGACATCCACCCCGGTCCGGGCTGCATAGGCAGGATCTAGAGCGTGCTCCATATCAATAAAAGCGGCGGTTCCGCCTAGTTTCTGGGCTTCGGCAACGATGTGCTGGCAGATTGTGGTTTTTCCGGATGCTTCCGGTCCATAAATCTCTGTTACCCTTCCCCTGGGAATTCCCCCCACACCAAGAGCTACGTCAAGAGATAATGTGCCAGTAGGAATTACATCAACTTCCATGCCCTGTGCTTCACCAAGCTTCATTATCGCTCCTTCCCCGAAGCGTTTTGTAATATCCTGCAGAGTTTTGTCTAAAGCTGTTTTCCTTGGATCATCAGCCATAATATCCTCCTCTAAAACAATAGATTTCCACCTGGCTAGCCTTGTTTTAGTGTAGCACAAATGTTCTAAACGTCAAGGGGAAGGTGAAAAGAAAACTTCCGGTGTTGGGGGTTTTCCTAGAGTAAATCCCCGCCAAAGATTAAATTTGATAAACGTTACCTGTCCGGGCAGGATTTCAATTATTTTCTGATAGGAATAACCGATATTTGTTACCGGTATTGATAATATATAGGTTCCAGCTGGAATATTGGCGATGGTGAGATTTTCCTTATAATAGGGGTCGCTATTAATTGCTTGATTTTGATATGATTTCCCGATCCATTTATAATCTTTAGATTCACTTTCGGAAATCTGTTCTCCAATCCGGGAGAGGTACACTGCCTGCTGTTCCAGCAGCCTGCCTTCATAGGTCAATATCTGTCCGACCAGGATTCCCCAACCTTGCGAAGGGGAAATCCACAGGTCAGGATTCCGGGATGAAAAATATTCGTTTTTCCCCACTCGGACTTCAAAGTGAAGGTGAGGGCCAGTGGTTTTTCCAGTCTCCCCCAGAAGGCCAATTTGATCTCCTGTTGCTACCACCTGCCCTTTTTTAACAAGAATTTCATCAAGATGCGCGTAGAGTGTAAAAAGAGATTCGCCCTGGTAATTGAAGGAATGTTCAATTACGATAGCCCTTCCATAGGGATCATCAAAAATATCTGAACCACCCCGGTACACGCCGAATCCGGCGTAAACTATTTTTCCATCTCCTGCTGCCAGGATCGGTGTTCCTATATCACCTGGGATATCAATTCCCGTGTGAACAACATCCTTAAAAAACACATCCCCATAACCGTAGGTAGAATAAGCTGGATCGATAGTATGGGCTGCAATTGGGTTTGAAAAATAAAAATGATCCTGGGGGCTTGGCACCCAGGGAACCGGGTACACAGGTGGTCTCCAGGCGGTAAAAGATTTTTGAGGGTCGGGGGGATTGGATAAATCAGGAGTAGACGGGACCGGTTCTGGGGTTGAGCTGATTTCCGGCACAGCAGTTGGTGTCAGTGTGGTCAGATTCAGGCTCACATGGGTCTCTGTTGGCTCTAATGGAGTAAAACTGGCTGCAGGTGTAGATACTGTTGGGGTTGCGGTATCCTGCTTATTGCCGGGAAAACCGGTATCCATGGAGCAGGCGCCAAGCAGCAATATTGCTGTTAAATATACACCGCCTTGAACCAGGATTCCTCTTCGTCCTAAGTTTGTCCGTAACTCTCTTTTCATCATCAGATCAGGGATTTGCAGAATTCGTAAATGGCTGGATGGCTTGTGGCGAATATAATTCAAGCAGCGCGGAACGCAGACTTAATCCCTGTTTAAAAGCAAAGTATTGATAGCGGGCAGCAGATTCAGAATATTGCCAATGAGACTGTGCGGGAAATCTCTCCCATCCGAAGGTAGCTGCCAGCTCAGTAAAATCGATCCAGTACCCATCTGGAATATTTTTTGAGATTGAGCCGCCATTTTCGTAAGATGAATTTGAACCGGAAAATCTGGCATTAAAATCCCAGAAATAGTTATTCAGAGGTAGACCTTGGGAGCCATTCTGGACATTGGCCCGAATATAAAGCCGCCAGAATGTCTGGGTGCCATAATCCTCCCGGACTACGATAAGCCAATTTGCAAGTCTGGGAATGTCATTTACCGATAGTCCCCGTCCGGTGTACAGCCAGTTCATATTAACCCCTGGATCGACAGATTCTGCAAGTGGCAGGTAGACATTTTCTAGTGTAGAAAGAAAATCCCACCCCGATATATCTCTGGTTTCCTGCCTGAGTGATGTAAACGAACTAACAGCATCTTGATTTAAATGGGGATAAGGGGCATTAATATCTCTCAGCCGGAATAAATCTTTTTTAATGATCTCTGAGTTCTCGTCTTGCAGGAGAGCAGGGTTCCAGAGAGGCGTAGGATTGATTTGAACAGCAGGGTCCATAGGGGCAAGCGAAATGCCTTCTGCCCAGCTGAAACCGGCTACGGGACCGGGTAATTTTACTGCCGGCATCATCACCTGCAGATCATATTCGAGACCAGGATAAGCAGTGAGATAGGTATCATACGGGGTTTCAATCAACGCATACAATACATCTCCTGTTCCTGCCCAGAGCGGCCAATCTCCGGTTCCTGCCAGGATAGGGTCTAGCTCCGGTTGTTCTGAATCCCAGGTGACAAGGGTATGACTGCCTTCTTCGGTGACAATCGACCAGGACAGGTACCTGCCGTCGGTTGTCCAGGTGGGGTGTTTTGCATTCAGCCCCGGGAGATTCCTTACCTGGACTGATTTTTCACTCTCGGTTGAGTCCAGATCTGCATACCAGACTTCCTGTACGCCGTTTCGAGTAGAGATATAACTTATCCTGCGTCCCTGCCCGGACCAATTGGGAGCATAATCTGCTGCAGGGTGATTTGTAAGGGGAATGGGTCCCTGTGTTTGATCAATATCCTGGATAAAAATATCCAGGTTGTTGATATGGTAGCTCTCATAAGCCAACCACTGTCCATCCGGCGACCAGGTTGGATTCCCATCATATGCCATGGTATCGGTAAATTTCCTGGTATCTCCGTTGATTAAGTCCAGGATGTAGAGATCCCAGGAACCCTCTCTGTTGGAAGAGAAGGCTATCTTTGTGCCATCCGGACTTATGGCTGGAGTAATGTCCTGATGATTCCCTGTTGTGATCCGAGTTAAGGGCAGTGCGCTATATGTGCCCTCATTAATTTTTTCCAAAAACGGCTGGTAAGCAAACAAGTGAATATCAGTACCTTCCCGGATTGACAGCACTAATGTGCCAAATTGGGAGGGAAACTCGATTACGACAGGAGTGGACGAAGGGTTTGAAATTGGTGTAATGTTGGCAACAGGAGCAGTTGTTTCGGTTATGGAAATCTGGACAGTATCTGCCTCTGGTGTCAATTCAGCTGTTGACGGTTCTGGCGCAGGGTGTTCTTCCATCCTGCGTAGTGCTGCGGGATAGAGGATTATGGCAGAGATTAACAGGATGGCGCCGATTGCCAGAAGGATCAGGTTTGAGGGGAATCTTCTGTCTGGTTTTTGATTGTTATTTTCAGCAGAAGCATCAGTGTTCATAATAATAATCCCGCAAAGATTTTTAGGTATGACGCAGCCAGCTTGGAAGATGACTTTTTAAACGGCCCTGAACAATTTTTCCCCAACCAAGAGGAAATCCTTCTACAGTTACCAATACCCAAGCACTATTTGCCGCCACATCACCTGGATAGCGGATAGGAGATCCTCGAAGATAAGAAATCAGGTTCGGATCACCTACTGGGAATTCTATCACTATTTGTGAATCCTCTCTGGTTAAGCCGGATGCCAGGGCAGAACTGGGTCTAAACCGATCACCTTTAAACATGCCGAGTGACCATCCCCAATGATGAATGTGTAAACCCTCAAGTTGAGGTGTATTCGGGGGGAATAAATACAGTTGATTTCCAAAACAAGACAGGGATGAACTACCGGGTGAGATTATCTTTGTTCCTGGTGTCAGTTTCAGGGAAGAATCAAAAAATTCTTTATATATCTTCAGCTGATTTGCAGTTAGCACAGTTTGAGTACTTTGTCTGGGTAATTGTCTTGAAACTGAATTTTCAGATTTCCTCAACCGGGCAATGAAATGGCCTTCTCCGGGAGCCAGATGGGGCCAAATCCGGACAGTCCCTTTCAGATTTCCAGGATCTGCTTTTGACAATGGAATGCCGGTTGAGAATCCGGGCTGGAGAGGGATTGGATCTACAACAAAATCCGTATTTGCTTGAAGGAATCTCATTACCGACCCCTCGTTTTCCTGTTGGTTAAAGGTACAGGTTGAATATACCAAAATCCCTCCGGGACGAACCATTTTTCCGGCAAACCAGAGGATTTCATCCTGGATCAACTTACACCGTTTGCTGAAATTGATTGACCATTTTTTAATTTCACCGGGATCTATTCGGAAGGTTCCTTCCCCGGAACAGGGTGCATCTACCAGCACCCGGTCAAAGACCGGACCAAAATGCTCTGCCAATCTTCTGGGAATCTCATTGGTAATTACAGTATTCCGAGCTCCCCAGCGTTCAATGTTCCGTGCCAGTGCCTGCACTCGCCGGGGATTGGAATCATTTGCAATCAATAGGCCCTGGTTCTCCATTAGCGATAAGATTTGGGTAGCTTTTCCCCCGGGAGCAGCACAAAGATCAAGTACTAATTCTCCCGGTTGAGGATCAAGTGCAGCTGCGGGCGCCATAGCTGAAGGTTCCTGAAGATAATAAAGTCCGGCAGAGTGGAAAGGATGTTTTCCTGGATTGCTGCCTTGAGGGAGTTGAAATCCATCATCAGCCCAGGGTAAAGTCTTTAATTTGGCAGAGAAGATTGTCCGGAATAATTCAGGATTTGTCTTAAGTGTATTTACACGCAGACCTGAAATTGTCGGGGTTGTTTCCTGATTATCCCAAAACCTAGAGGATTGTTCCCCAAGAAGCCGGTTAATTTCAGTGATAAAGTCGTTCGGGAAGGGAGTAGTCACTGGATAGAAAATGAGGTTGAAGCGCTGTCGACCAGGGATTGCTTAAAAGACAACCGCTTTTTCCCCTCCTGTTCGATTTCTTCTTCCTCGGTATAAAATACTTCGACATCAATTTTATAGTCACCTGGGAGTTTTTTGTTTCCAGGGATATGGAGGGTGATCTCGTTCTCCGGGCTAAAGATACTGATGATATTTACCGTTGCCAGTTCCTGGTTCTCCTCGTTGGATAAATTTATTGTTGCGTTAGGTCCTTCTAGAAAAGAAGACAATAACAGCCTTACTAGTACCCTTCGTCCGTCAGGATATGGTTCAGCGGCAAACGATATTATTTTAATATTGTCTTGAACTGAAGGCGTTATTAATGAACCGGAAAACTTGTCATTATCCATTGTGTTTTGCCTTTTGAACAGATTGCTTCTGAAAGCTCATGGATAAGTTTACCATCGAAGAAAAAAACGTCCAGCCGGTTGACTGGACGTTTTTTTAAATATTTCTTGAAAACGTTTCTGGAATTTACATATCCACAAGATAAGCCAGTCCTACCGCTCCCGGACCGGCATGGGTCCCGAGAACAGGACTGAGTTCAGCGAATACCTTCTCGTCCAGGGGTAATCTTTCAGTAATTTCATCCAGGATAAATTGGGCTGTCTCTGGATTGTTAGCATGCAGGGTTGCTAAGCGGATATTTTTATGGCCTTTTGTTCTTTCTTCAATCATATCTACTATTGCTTCCAGGGCTTTTTTCTGAGTGCGGACTGAATCAAGGGGAACTATCAGGCCATCCTCAACAGTCAGGATAGGTTTGACATTCAATAAGGTTCCGACAAACCGTTTTGCTCCTCCTACTCTGCCTCCCCTATGCAAAAATTCCAGGGTATCGAGGACAAAGATTACGGCAGAGCGGTCCCGGGCATCCTCTGCAATCTGTTTACATTCAGCAAGCGAGGCGCCGTTATTGGCTGCTCTGGCAGCGGCCAGAACCTGAAACCCGTGGGCCATTGCCAGGGATTTTGAGTTCACGATTTCAATTTTAGCTTCGGGGAGCATTTTTTTAGCCTGGGTAGCGGAAGATATGGTGCCGGATAGATCCTCCGATAAAAAGCTGCCAAGTATTTCATAACCATCCTCGTGGAGGGAGCGAAAAAGCACTTCAAATGCAGCCACAGACGGTTGGGATGTACTGGGCATAACTTTGTCTGTTTCGAGCCGTGAGTAAAACTCGGCATTTGTGATTTCCACACCGTCAAAATAGGATTCCTCCCCCCAGATTACATTGAGAGGAACAACATGGATATGATTTTCTTTAATAAGGTGCTCAGGGATATTGGGTGAACTGTCAGTTACAATGGCTACTTTAGACATAAATCCTCTCTTTCGAAATAAGTATGAGTATCTTTCAATTATGAAAGATACAACACATTTCTAAAAGAGAGGTTACGGTAGTTATTTAATCCGTATTTTCTGCAAAATGTCTTTTTATTACATCCCGTGCATACAAACCACGGCAAGGGTACCAGGACCCACGTGGGTGCCGATCACAGGGCTCGACTCTGCCAGGCAGATTTCTTCGGGAGAGAGGTTTTTCTTTATGTCATCTAGCAGGGGGCTGTTTCCGGCACATTGGCGTGGAATACTACAATTCGAAGAGGCTGCTCTCCACCCGCCTTTTCCTGAATAATGGAATTCTTTTTCGATAATTATTGCTGGAAAAGAGCAAAAAAAAACGGGGCGGGATTTCCCGCTCCGTTTTGAGCACCCTCGGCGTGATTCGAACACGCGACCCCTTACTCCGCAAGCAAGTGCTCTAATCCACTGAGCTACGAGGGCAAATAGTTTCGAAAACGATTTTACAACAAGCGCTGATAAAAGGCAATAGTAGGGGAATTTCAGGCCCAGGACATGGAATCTAGGAATAAATATTTTTACCTGTTTGGCAGCAAATATCATACCTGCATTGTTGTACTTTTTCCTCCAAAAAGTATCTGAATAATTGTTTATGATTGGAGAGGATAAAGGTCATATATTTTCCGTGAGCTTGTACTTTTGCATCCTGCAGGGGTTCTGTTATGATTTACTCAGAAACGGGAGATATAAAAAAATTTATCACTGTTTCCTCCTTTGGCGAAAGCCTCCTCAAATAGATCAATCTGTTTGAGGAGGCTTTTTTTTTATTCCTCCCGGGAGGTATTTCAGACTCCCCGCCCCTCAACTGATACAGCCTCGCCCTTTTTATGTTTTAATAATTGAAATATAATATCTTTATTAAATTTCTGCGGTACTATAGTGCCAAATACTATAATCTCTTGTAAGATTTTATGCTGGACAAGTATCTTTAAGATGATCGAATTTGAAGCATCTATTTTCGTTGGGATGCCATTTCGGATGTTATTTTCTTGATTAATGCACAAATTATTGACCATTAAAGTAGGGACAACCCATGAAAAATAAATCTGCAATTTTAATCATAGTGACAGCGCTGATCCTCTCCGCTCTTGCTTGTTCTTTAAACCCTCAAACCTGGTTTACGCAAACATTAGAACCTATAAATGATGGAGTAGTCACTACCATTAGCAAGGTGGTAATCGAAGATGGGGATCTTCCCTCGCTCTATGAAGAAGTAAACCCGGGTGTAGTTGCTATCCGCGCCCTGACGGAAGAGGGGGGTGGTTTAGGAACCGGATTTGTTTGGGATGAGGAAGGTCATATTGTCACCAATTTCCATGTTATTCATGCTGCGACTGATTTGGAAGTCGCCTTTCCTTCTGGATTTAAAACCAGGGCTCAGATTCTTGGGTCAGATCCTGATACCGACCTCGCTGTACTTGAACTAGACCAACTACCGCCTGAGTTGAAAGTTCTCTCCCTGGGCCAGAGTAGTGATCTTTTGGTTGGGCAAACAGTAATCGCCATTGGTAACCCTAAGGGATTACAGGGATCGATGACTCTAGGAATCATCTCTGCCCTGGGTAGAACCATGGAATCAATGCATTTTGCGCCGGGAGGCGGAGTGTTTGCTACCGGGAACATTATTCAAACTGATGCAGCTATCAATCCGGGTAATTCCGGCGGTCCTTTGTTAAACCTGAATGGCGAAGTTGTAGGCATCAATTCAGCAATCAGTACCACAAGTATTGATCTTTCCGGACAGCCAGTTAACTCCGGTCTTGGTTTCGCGATTTCCATTGATACAGCAAAAAATGTAGTTCCTGATTTGATTGTCTTTGGGAACCATGACTCACCTTATGTCGGGATCGCGGTAATGGGTGAACTCAGCCTGTTTGATCAGGAAGCATTAGATTTGCCCCAATCCACAGGTGTTTATATCCGCGAGGTTACTCCTGGCAGTCCGGCGGATAAAGCCGGGCTGGTGGGCGCGGAAAGTAGAGAGGGTGATCTGAAAGGCGGTGATTTAATCATTGCCATTGATGATCAGCAAGTGAATGATTTTGCGGATTTCATGGGTTATTTATTAACCTATAAAAACCCTGGAGATCAGGTCACAATCCTGGTGATCCGAGGGGCTGAAACCCTCGAGTTTGAACTGACCCTGGAAAAAAGGCCGTAAGATTGTTCTTAACCGAATGGGATTTCTTCTCTCTGGATTTTCCTATTGACTCCGGGTATACAAACGCCGGTAGATGGCGAAAATCTCTGAGATATTTTTCAGATACAGCTGGGTTTCAGAAAATCGGATGATTTCTAAAAAGAGATCCGGATCTCCTTGAGCTTCTTCCAGCCAGGTGGCAGAATTCCCCGGGCCCGCATTATAAGCCGCTAATGTGGCATAGATATCCCCATCAAAATAAGACCGCAGGAAACCTAAATAAGCAGTTCCTAATTTAATACTCACCTGCGGGCGGTAGAGGTCCTCAGCACTGTAGTCAGGCGGCCAATCTTCTTGATCTGCCCGTTCTGCACCAGTGCTGGGCATGATCTGCATTAACCCTCTTGCTCCGGCGGTAGACCGGACAAAACCCTCAAAAAGAGATTCCTGCCGGATCACACTGAAAAGCAGCAGGGGGTGAAATCCATATTCCTGACCGGCGGGGATGACCAGGTCGCTGTAATAAGTCCCAAACCGGATGTGATTAAAATAGGAAGGTGCGTTCATGGTTTCAGCGTCATCCATGCCGGAAGCATTTAATACTTGACGGGCAGCAAAGATAGCAGGGCGGTAGAGACCCAGATCAACGTAATAGTTGGCTAACCGGTAGCTGCTAATTGGGTCAAAACTGATCTCATTCCTGAGTTCCTCAAATTCAGCCCGGGCCTCGCTATATAAACCCAATTCCCACAGTTCGGTACCTCTGATTAGACGGGGATCATCTCCCAATAAACCGAGACTGCTCAGATTCGTTTCGGGAGGAATTGAAAAAGTATCTTTAATCCAGTTCTCAGCTTCCTGTTGTTCTGCCAGGACATCAAAACCGATATCGTAGTCTTGTGGTGGTGTAAACGGATGCCGGTTCTGAAGCAAATCGCGAGCCCGTTCGCTGTAGTATCCGGTGGGATCCGCATTGGCGGCGTCACTCCAGGCATCCAAGGCTGCATCAGAGTTGCCTTGCATATCATATACTTTCCCGATCCAAAACAGTGCCTGGGAGAGTTCTTCGAATGATTGGGAAGCATCGCTGTAAGTAGAGAATGCATCCAGCGCCTGCGGATAAGCGCCCAGTCTTACCCGGGAGATACCACTTTTAAATAATGACACATTGGCATACGAAGAAGTTGGATATTCATTGAAAACTCGTTTCCAGAGCGCTGCTGCGGTTTCAAGATCACTGATCAGCTCCTCAATTCTTGCTGCATCAAACAAGAATTCAGCTGCTCGTGGATGGTAGGGGTTCTTGCTGACAAAGTCCAGCAAAACCTGACTGGCTTCATTGTAACGATCCAGATAAAACCAGAGCGAATAGGCCTTAAATTCCCAAGCTTGATCCCAGTAGGAATGGTCTGGATATTGATTGATTAGAACATCCCAGGCAAGCAACGCTTCCTCATGCCTTCCCATAGCCCGCAGAGCAAAGCCCTTGTAATACAGTGCTGTACCCTGATCCCCGGCGTCCGGTTCAATTAAGTAGCGGTCAAAAGCTTCCACAGCATGACTGTATTGTCCGGCAAAATAGTCTACTAAACCCCGGTCAAGGTCGTTAATCTCAAAACCTCTGTTTACCAATTCCAACAATGCTAAATAGGAATCGTAGCTGAGGGGGTATTGAATCACTGCATCCTGGAACGCAGCTTCAGCCAGGTCATTCTGGCCGAGGTCCAAATAGGAAAGGCCCAATAAATAATCTGACCGGGCTTTTGCATAATCATTCGAGGTTTGAATATATACATCTTTGTAGATTACAATTGCAGTAGCGTGATCCTCCTGGGAGGCATACTGCTGACCAATTTTTAGTTGGAGGGTAAAAAGAGAGTCTCCACTTCCTGCGGCGATGGCTGCTTGATAGGCTTCAATTGCCTGGGAGGGTTCTTCGGCTGCTGAAAGAGCATCACCTCTTTTGTGCTGCACGAATGCATCCAGGATTCCCGGGCGGCGGGAAAGGTATAAATTGTAGGCGTCCGCAGCTTCCAGGTGCCGATCCAATGCAGTGTAAGTTTCTGCAAGGGAGAAAAAACCTTTGTGGATCAGGACAGAATCCGGATAGGTTGAAACCAACAGCCGTAGATAATTCAGGGCTTGCTGATAATCCTGTTCCTGGAAATAAACTTTCCCTAACCCTAATAATGCTGCGCTGATTTGATCCGGAGAGGAATCGTTATCCAGAGTAGCTTGATAACTGGTGATTGCTGATTCCCAGTCCCCGTAAAAGTAAGATACATCCCCGGGAATAGTACTTTGAAGGGGAGGCAGGATCGGAGTGGAGGTTGGAACAGGTGTCAGTATAGGCAAGAGGCAAGGGAGGGTCGGGGGTTGTGATGTTTCCTCGACGTTTTGTTCCGGGGTCCTGTCGGATAACAAATATCTCCCGCCGATAAATAAGGTTCCAATGAAGATGATAAGGATTGTTGTCTGGTAGAAGTTTTTTTTCATGGATTTAATTTGTTTTTTGGGTATGATCCATAATCCTGAGATGATAAAGGATCCATTTAATTATATTGTCCATTCTCCATGGATAATTGCAACCAGGTACCAGGTAAGATTGTCATGAATGAAAACCAGTCTTATACTTCGCCAATCCAGACCGCCATATTTGGGATCGAAACCGGAGAAATAATACTCAATCATCACTCCCCCGGGGTAAACGCCAGCAATATTGTTAATGGCATTTCCTGAGCTTACCTCAACATTAAAACCAATTATTTCTGGCTTAATGTAATTGGAATCATACACAAAGTTTTGATGATATTCCGGAAAAATCATAAATATAAGATTACCGGTTCCGTCATATTCTCCCCAGACATATTTTTCATCTGAGGATACTAAATCCCTCAGTTGTTCTGGGCAAAAGATTAAATTGTTTTCAGAGAGATAGGAATAGGGGGAAAATCTCAAACAATGATCTGGATGAATCAGATCAACCAGTAGATTGTAATCATAAGCTTGCAGGTTATCCAGGACGAGCTGTCCAAGTGCTATCAATTCTTCCGGCAGTTCTCCTTCGTGGATAGCCAGATTGTTTAAGTCAACCCAGCCCTGAACTTGATTATAGTCTGCCATAATCCAGGTTGTTTTTTCATCTATTTGCGGTTCTCCAGAAATCTTGATATTAATACTGGTTGCGGGAATACTGCCAATGATCGGCGCATTTGCAGCGGGGCTGCTGTGAATTGCTAAGGATTCTCCCTGGAGCAGGCCAATAGGAGTGAACAATTTTCCAGTTTGGATTACTGGAGTCTCTAAGGTTATTGAATCAGTGATTAACAAGGCGGGAGTTGTTTCTTCTTTCTGAGAAGGGGGTAGAGCTGGTTTCTCTAGAGATGGGTAAAGGATACAGCCTGACAGGAACTGCAGTGAAATAAGCAGTGCTGTGATCAGTTTACCCGCATGTAATGCTTTATTGAATTTTCTCATTTTTATAATAATTGCAAATCTTGTTTAGAGGACAATCCTGACAGAGAGGTTGACGCGCTTTGCATATTTCCCGTCCCAGCCGGATCAAGTTTAGATGGATTGCATAATAAGTATCGGGTAAAAATTGTTCGGCAAGATAGGTATGCGCCTTGGCTGCGGTCATCTTGTCGGGCCGGATCCCAATTCTGCCTGTAATCCTGTGTACATGTGTATCAACTGGAAATGCCGGCATATCCAGAGAGAATAATAGAACAATAGCTGCGGTTTTGGGGCCTACTCCTTTTAAATTAGTTAACCATAAAGAAGCTTCCTGGCTGGTTTTTGACCTTAAAAAATCCAGCTCGATTTCACCCCTTTCTTCAGTTATGATCCTCAGTGCATTTTGGATCGCAGGTCCTTTTTGATTAGCCAATCCTGCGGTTTTGATCGATTCGGCAAGTAGATTTCCCGGGGCATCCCTGACCTCTTCCCAGGTTAAAAATTTTTTCCTGAGGGTGTCATAGGCTCGATCTCGGTTTTTGTCATTGGTGTTCTGGGAAAGTATAGTTGAAACAAGTTCGCCCACAGGAGAGAGGTGAGGGCGCCAGGTTGGAAGTCCGTACTTGTCTCCCAATAGCTGATGTGTATTGGCCGCAAGCTGTTTTCCATTCATAATTTAGCTGTATTGTAATTGAAAACAGGGTTTTGCGACCCCGGTTACGAGGTCACATAGATTGTGCTCGGTAAGGATTGGTCCTATGTCTGCCAGGTCTTTCATCTGATCGGCCGATAATACTTCCAGTTGGTTTAAGATTTCAATAAAAACAGCCCTTCTGGCGCGTTTGCCTTGATCTCCATCGGAAATTTTTAGGGCGATACCCAGAGCCGGTGAACCGGGATAGATCGCGTTTTCCAGGATGCCTGCAGACTGGAACGCTTCCGCTCCAGCTTTGGAGATAATTTTCCCAGCTGCAATTTTCATCAAACGGGTATCCAGCCTGCCAGGACCTGCTATTAAAAAAGGATGGGCTGCCATGGCTGAAGTTATCGTTTTGCAGGCATTTATCCGTTTTTTGGAGAATCCATCAGGATTTACCAGGCGGGCCCAACCCCAGGCTGCATGGTATAAGGGCATAGCAAAAGTAGGAACTGAACAGCCATCCTTGCCTACCTGGAGTCTGGAAGGTTCAATGCAGCACATCTCGGTAATAACCGACTGGATTTGCTGCTGGATAGGATGTTCAATTTCCGTATAGTTTTTCAGATCAGCTTGAAGTAATTTAGCCTGCGCTAACATACCGCTATGTTTTCCAGAACAATTATGGCGATTTGGGGAGGGTTGTTCTCCTCGATCTCTCAATAGTGCCCGGGTACTAGAATCAAATGGCTGGTGGGTGCAGCATAATAAATCTTTTTCGGAGATGTCGATTTTTTGCTGAAGCCCGTGGATCGTTTTTAGATGTTGATCAGTTCCAGAGTGGGATGCGCAAGTTACTGCTAACTCCTTTTGAGTAATATGAAAGAAATCCAACCCTCCCATCTCGACCAGAGGCAGGGACTGGAAAGGTTTTGCTGAGGACCGCAGGAAAGTCACCGCTTCTGGATTGCCGTACCAGGCGAAGAGTTTACCGGAAGGATCAACAATTGCGATCGCACCGTAATGTATGGATTCAACTACTTCTCCCCGAATGGTATGGAAAAGTGGAAGATAACCTTGATCTGGATATTGATGGGAATCACTCATTGAGGAAGTCTGGTGTGCAGATTTTGGCTAAGAAGCACACTCAGACGATTTTTTTCCCGGCATCATCAGTTTGGGGAAAATAATTCCTGATGTAATACTGAGATAAACCATGGCGCAAGCGTTGGAGGAAAAATTCGCGATCCCTTTTTAGATAAGGAAATTCATCCATGAATTTTCCTGCCAGATCACTTACATCATCTACAGATGCCCGCCGGTTTGCCAGCTTGTCTACTCGGCGGTGAATTTTCCTGAAGGATTTTTTCAGTTCCCGGATATTGTCCAGTTTGACTGGTCCTCCCCGACCGCTAATGATTTGATAATCTTTATATTTTGCTCTCAATAAAATATCCAGGGTGTCAATCCAGGTAGGTAAATGAGCTTTCCCTAAGAAGGGAGGTCCTGTGGCGGATGCAGCGTCTCCGATGAAGACAACTTTCTCGGAGGGGATAATCACCCAGCTTGACCCAGGTCTTGGACCGGGATGGTGCTCAATCAGAACAGCTTCATCTGCCCAGTGAAACTGCATTCGTTCTGTAAATGTAATGTCTGGAATGACCCATTGGAGTCCAGTGGTTTCAGGATATTTTTCCCAGATTGCTCCGCTTTCTGGAAGCTGACCGCGAAAAACCGCAGATTGCTCCTGCAACGTCTTAGCAGTGTCCCTGTGGGCCACAATGGGACAATCTAAACTGTTCACTCCAATAGTTCTGTCTGGATGATCATCAAGGCAGACTACAATTTTGTGGATTGTTCCCTGACTGCGATTTAGTAAATTTGATTTCCAGCGGTGGCCATCCTCTGGACGTAAAGGCGCATCAATGAATATCATGCCCTGGGGAAGCAGGATAGCTCCTATGGTCGGTCCTGGATAAGTATCCTCGTAATAAATCCCGGGTTTGATTTCCTGCATTCGTGCTCCTTCGTTTTTTGGCAATGTGGAAGAAATTTTTTCAATAATAGGAATTATTCAGCAGTTGGAATTGTAAAAGAAAAGATGGCTCCGCCTTCGGGAAGATTTTCGACCCAGATTTTTCCCCCATGGCCCTCAACTGCTAACCTGCAGAATGCCAACCCTAATCCCAAGCCCTTGATTCTCTCGTCAGGGTTAATCCGGGTATATTTATCAAAAATGCGATCAATATAATCGGAATCGACGCCTGATCCGGAATCCAGGACCCAAAAAAGAGTGGACTTGTCCTCAATCTTTACTCCGAATTCAATATGACCTTTTGTGGGAGTGAACTTAATTGCATTCTGGAACAGATTTATTAACACACGTTCTAACATATCCCTATCTGCATTGATCTGGGGAATATTGGTGGTAATGTCGATATTGACTGTTTGTTTCTTGGCGTTTGCCTGGGTGATCAATG
>Ga0255366_10012_pt1 | contig 24975 bp, 16 predicted proteins | sample ANMaggSeSYBR01C4_FD_182086 | JGI IMG/M metagenome (GOLD analysis project Ga0255366, IMG submission 182086) | Sediment cell enrichment communities from methane seep in Santa Monica Basin, California, United Staets - ANME aggregate JGI... | ecosystem: Environmental > Aquatic > Marine > Cold seeps >... | reverse complement strand
CCCTCATACCATCCATCTTTTGCCGGTCGATCCCGGATGGTTTCAAGAGCTGGAGCAAAAATCCTGGCCATCGCGCTCCATTCCTTTATTTACTATGGATTGGAACCGGATGTTTTCTTCATTGATTCAACAATACCTCTTTGTATCCCTCTATCGCGCTTTTGCCGAGTCTCTAGCCAGCGAAAATGCCGGACGTCTTGCATCTATGCAGGCGGCTGAAAGAAATATTGAAGATCTTCTGTAATAACTCAACTCTCAATTTCAGCTACATCGTCAGAGTTCTATTACTGAAGAACTTTTAGACATTGTGGCCGGCTTTGAGGCATTAAGATGAAAAAAAAGCAAAGATATATTTTAAGGCCGTAAAGACAATGATGCCGCCGAGCATCCATTTAATGACTTTTGCAGGAACATATTTTTGGCACCTTGCCCCAAAATACATACCGCACATACCACCAAGACCGAAAAGTGTCCCAAGCATCCAGTCCGGCGCAATTGACATATCAGGATAAAACGGCGCAATTGCCTGGTAAAAAATTACCCCGGCAATAGAGGTCACAAATGTCCCCATTAATGCTGCTCCTGCCACGGTATAGACGGGAAGTCCGCAAAATGAGACAAAGAAAGGAGCAATAATGGATCCTCCGCCAATGCCATATACTCCTCCAACGATGCCCACAATAAAGCTCAAAGTGAGAATTGTCCAGATAGAGATATCAAAGCTTTCTCCATAAAACTCATACCCTAAGCGTTTGTAATTAAAATGGGTAATACGCACTGCCGGCAATGCCTTGCCCTTAACTCTTTCAGCCCCTTCCTGTTTTTTTCGATATTGACGCACGAGCTCTTGAAACCGCTTTTCACTTGAAGCCTTGTCTGCACCCGGAAGTGGTTTCCGTAGAAGATCTCTGATCATGCGTGTTCCAATGTAGAGAAGTACCATGGCGGCAAACAGTTTAAAATTTTTTGGATTTGGGAGATAGGCAATGCGGACAAAAGCACCGATAAACACCCCTGGAAGAGTACCGATGATGACGACCCATGTAAGCGGCCAGACCATTCGACCCTCCCGAATATAACGGTATACGCCGCTCGGAATAGCCACAATGTTAAAAAGGTGGTTAGTGGAACTTACAGAGGGGTTCGTAAAGCCCAAAAAGGACATTTGAAACGGCAAAATGAGAAATGCACCCGATACTCCACCCATTGATGTAAAAAATGAGATGCAAAAAGCCACTATCGGCGGAATCCAGAGAGCAACCTCTATACCAGCAGTCGGAAAATACATAAAAATTCCTTAAGAACGTGGACTAATTAACTTCCATAAGTAGGCGCATAGGTTTGGGTCAAATTTGTAACTTTTTATTATTAGAAAAAAAATCAGCCATCCTGTTTAAATTTAAACTTTTTATCTTTAAAAATCTTCAAACACACATTTGCTGCCTCAATATCATAAAGTTTACCTTTATTAATTGAGATCTCTTCTAAGGCTTTATCAATACCGAGGGCCGGCCTGTAAGGCCGGTGAGAGGCCATGGCTTCAACAACATCCGCAACCCCCAGGATTTTAGCCTCAATTAGTATTTCTTTACCTGAAAGCCCATTAGGATATCCGGAACCATCTATTCTTTCGTGATGTTGAAGAACGGTTTGAGAAACAGGCCATGGAAATTTTATTGAGTTCAATATATCGTAACCGACTTGAGAGTGATTTTTAATAAGCTCAAATTCCGCTTTGCTTAATCGACCGGGCTTACTGAGAATCTCTACAGGAATTGCTATTTTACCGATATCATGAAGCACTCCGGCCATACGAATCCCCATTATCTTATCTTTTGGAAAAGCCATTTCTTTTGCTATGGCACTGGCCAGATCGGACACCCGCTGCTGATGACCGGCTGTGTATGGATCTCTATATTCAACAGTCATTGTCAAGGCAAAAATAGTCCCTTCCAGTGTTTTTTGTAATTCAGCAGTGCGTTCTTCTACCTTCTGTTCCAGGTTCTTGCGGTAAGTTCGACCTGCAATTTCAAGCTCTCGACGACGCAGGGAATTGCGGACATTAATGATCATCTCATTTGCGTGAAAAGGCTTAATCATATACCCATAAATCCCTATCTCAAGGGCCGTTTCGGCAATTTCCGGATCATCTACTGCTGTCACCATCATTGTTGCTGTATCCGGATATTCTGCCGCAACATATCGGATGAAATCTATTCCAGACTCCCCCGGCATAGTTATATCGCATAAGATCAGCTCGAAATTCCGATCTTTAATGCATTTACGGGCCTCCGCCGCATCAGCAGCCAGGGTGCATTCGTATCCGCCCATTAAAAGCATCCGGCATAACAGGTGCCGGACGGACTCTTCATCATCTACAACCAGAATGTTAGCCATTTTCCTTACTCCTTCAGGTTATTATATTGAATAGTGATATAAAGTGAGAAGTGAAAAGTGAGAAGTGAGAAGTGAATATTTATTGTATCGCTTCGCTCCATCATTTTTAATTTCCAATGCCACAGTTCCTTAAATTTTCACTTTTCACTTTTCACTTTTCACTTCTCAACGCTTTTCATTTTTCACTTTTATTCGGAGGTGGTTCATTTATTAACAGCCAGTATAATCCCAACTGCATTACCACTCCAATAAACTTCTCAAAATTTACCGGTTTGCGGATATAACTGTTTGCGCCAAGCAGGTAACTTTTAGCAAGGTCATTTTCTTCTTTTGAAGATGTTAAAATAATCACAGGAATAACTTTTGTTTCCGAATTCTCCTTGATTTGTTTGAGGACCTCCATCCCATCTACCTTGGGCAGCTTCAGGTCCAGCAATATAAGATCAGGTCTCAACCCTCCAGCACTTTCCTTTCCTCTGTGAAATATGATGTCCAGGGCTTCCTCACCGTCCCTGGCAACAGTAATGTGATTAGCAAGATTGTGTTTTTTAAATGCCATTAATGTTAACTCAACATCATCAGGATTATCTTCAATTAAAAGAATTTTTATATCTTCCGGCCGCATTTTTTCTCCTTTGGTGGATTCGTCGATTACGCTCCTTAATCCACCCTACGATTTTCGGCTACCAACGTAAGTTTGTAGGGTGGATTAAGCGAAGCGAATCCACCGAAAACTGTAAATTCAATCAGCCATAGAGCCAAAATGGCGGAAAGTGTCCTGCTTTAAGTTGGTAGCCGTAAAAGTAAAATAAAACGTCGTTCCCACATCTATCTCCGATTCCGCCCAGATCCGGCCGCCATGTCTGTGAATTATACGTTGAACAATTGCCAGGCCAATACCTGAACCTTCATATTCTTCTGCACGATGGAGCCGCTGAAACGGAATAAACAGTTTATCAGCATATTTCATATCAAAACCCACGCCATTGTCTTTTATAAAAAAGACTGTATAGCCATCTTCAGCTATGGAACCTGTTTCAATTTTCGCATTTTCGCGGATTCTGGTAAACTTCAACGCATTGGACAGCAGGTTTGTAAACATGATTTTTACTAGATGAGAATCAGCAAAAACAGTTGGACATTTACGAACTATAAAGTCAACTTTCCTGTCGTTTAATTCATTTTCAAGTGATTTGCAAACCTCTTTAACAATGGACTCTATATTGATTGTTTTTTTGTCCATGTGATGACGTCCACTGCGGGAAAGACTGAGGATGTCATCTATCAGTTGGCCCATGTTCTGCGTGCCTGCCCTTACTCTCTGCAGGTAGTGCTGTCCTTGTTTATCTACAATATCCGAATAGTCTTCCAGCAATATCTGGGAAAAACCATCAATGTTTCGCAGCGGGGCCCTGAGGTCGTGGGATACGGAATATGCAAAGGCTTCCAGTTCCTTGTTGGCGGCTTCCAGTTTTTTATTTGTTATATCAAGTTCTGCTCGTGATTCATTCACATCTTCCAGAAGAAGAGTAAGTGCTTTCTGGGATTCTTCAAGTTTAGCTGTTTTTTCTTCTAATTCAGCGGTTCGTTCTTTTACCAGTTCTTTTAGGTGTTCGCGGTGTTTCGATAGTGCTTGTTCAGCCTTTTTACGCTCGGTGATGTCAATTCCTACCCCAAAGAAAAAATCAAAGTTCCCTTGTTCATCAAGTATTGATCTTCCATGCCATTCGACTAAAAGTGTTTTTCCATCTTTTTTTAATATCAGATTTTCATTAAGCTGTTTTTGATGATTTTGAATTAAATTTTTAAAAACCTGTGAGAGCAGTTCATGGTCTTCTTCAGGAACAAAAGTGGAAAGATAGTCTCCTCCAACTACTTCATCACTTGTATAACCAAGAGCAGTAAGCATAGAATTGTTCATCATAATGATTTTACCATCTTTATCAATTGCAACAAAAAACACAGGAGATGCCTGTATAAGAGTAGTAGAAAATGCTTTCTCCTTTAGAAGGTTTTTTTCCATTTTTTTGCGTTTCGTAATATTCAAAATAAAATTAATGATAATTGACATTTGTAGAGCTACAAAAACAATTACACACCAAATCAAAATCTTGTTTTTTTCGTAGAATGAATGGGGTTTATTTAAAATAATGCTTTCTTCCGGTAAATCGGAAATATTGATACCGAACCGCTGCATTTGTTCATAATTAAACATAAACCAGCTTTCGCATTTTTTGACAACCGGTATTCGTTCGGAATATCCTTCCTGCAAAATTTGAATCGCAGTTTCTGCTACCATCTTTCCATCCAGGAACGGATTTGCCATCTTCCCGCCAAAAGCTCCGAAGTTTAGATGACCTTCCCAATTGCAATAAACAGGAACTTGAGAAGTTTCGGTTATCAAATTGTCGATTTCTTTTAGGCTGCAAACCTTACCTGTCTTGTCCTTAATAAATTCCCATAAAAGGATTATACTGTTTTTGGGAAGTGTTCTTATTTTCTGCAACAACTCTTCTATGGTCAAATCGTTCCAAAAATTGAATTTGACTCCGGGGAATTTAGTACCGATTTCTTTTTTTACCTTTTCTGCGAAAATATGACCACTTTTTGAACAATCGCTGATGACTGCTACATTCTGCGTTTTTGGATGGAGTTCTATAGCGATCCCAATACTTCCCTCAGTATCAAGAAATTCTGTTATTCCGGTAACCAGATTCAATTCTGAAAGTTTAGAAACTTCATGTCCACTGACACCGCAAAATACGATCGGAATGCCGGGGAAAAGCTCATCACGATATTGCAGCAGGAAATCAAAGGCATTATCATCGGAACATAGAATAACATCGGGTTTGTTTATTCCTGTAAATTTCAGTCTGTAAATTTCGTGCAGTTTTTCTAAATAATCATTAGAAAAATATCTTTTTGTGTCCATATATTCGATGTGCAAATTAAGTTTCAAGTTTTCGGATTTCAGAACATTTTCCATTCCTTCCAGAAATTTATCGGAATATGAATATCCTTTATGATAAGAATTCAGGATGAGAATATTTTTTGTTGGATTTTCTTGTGCAAATAGCAATGAATTCATAAAAAGAAAAATGAAAATAATGAAAATAATATTTCGTTTTATATTATACATAATATTTTTCTTCGATTATCAGATAATCTTTTTTTCTATCTCTTTTATTTTATTTTTCAACTCTTTGATCCTGAACTCTCTGCCAACAAAAAGTTTATTGAATCGCTCAAGTTCTTTGGTCTTTTCTTCCAGTTCTTTGGTTCGTTCTTTTATTAATTCTTCAAGGTGTTCACGGTATTTTCCCAATTCCCTGATATTATCAAGAACTTTCTGTTTTTCTTCCTTCAACTGTTGATTACGCTCAGACAGTTCCTCTGTCATATCATTAAAGGTTAAGGCAAGTCTTCCCAGCTCATCATGTGATTTAACGGATAGCCGGTAATTTAGATTTCCTCTCCTGATCTCGGAACACATATCAGTCAAACTCTTAAGCCTGTTTAATATAATTTTTTTAGACAGAAAATATATTAATAAAAACGATAATATTATACCGAATATATTCAGGAAGAGCACAAACAATGTATATTGCCTGATCCTGTCGTTAGATTTTTCAAATGAAAGTTCAAGGTGAAGAATACCAACCACTGTATTTTTGACAATAATTGGGTACAGTGAGATTTGAACAGGGATTTTGTTCTGTCTGGTAAAAGTTATAATATAACCTTGAAATGCTTTGTCGATCTGTTCTTTGTTAATCTCATATTCGGGACCGCCGGTAGTAAAGGCAATAATGCGGTCTCTTTTTATAAGTTCGGCTGATAAAACTTTCTCATTGAGAAGTTTTTCTATTTTTTTCTTTTGTTTTATGCTGTTAAAGCTTAAATCACCACTTTCCAATAGAGTTACATAAGATTCAATTCTATTTGAAGTCAGTTCTCTTTCATTTTTTATCCTGTGTTGAATCGACAATATACTGATTATTATAATCACCAGAACAAACGGCATTATAGTAAATAAAAACATTTTCGTACTTAGACTTAGATAATTTTTTTTCATTTAACCTCTTTCATAATCTCATCATAAGCCTGCTGAGCGGTTATATTGCCGTCTAATAGCTGCAGAAGTTTTTTGTTGATCTTCTGCTGCAAAAGCCGGTTCTTTTCTCCTAAGATATATCCTGCATTAGCGCTATAATGAACATTGCTGCCATATTTATCTGTGATCTTTGTAAGGAATTGAGCGAAAGTGTCCTCGCCGATATCAGAAGGACTGATATTACCGGCCAGTCCTGTAGGTGCTTTTGCATACCGAACCCATTTCTCGGCAACCCGTGCTCTGCTCCAGAACATCAAAAGCTTAATCGCTTCTTCTTTGTTCGGTGAATCTTTCATTACAGCCCATGCCGGAATAAAGCCTCCAAGATAATAGTCTACTTTCTGAAATACCGGCAGTTCTGCTGGAATCATCTTTTTCGTTTCTTCTTCGTTCATGCTCATCCAGTGATTATACATCCAGACGCCGTTAACATAAAACAAACATTTATCTTTCAATATAAAATGTCTTGTCTGATACCAGATATTTTCCTTATGGGAATCTATTAACGGATTATATTTGCCCAGCTCTTCAAAAGCATTAAAAGTTCTCAGGAGAGCGTTGTTTTTTTGTTCTGAGCCTGTTTTTTCTTTAACTTTCTTGAAATCTTCGAGTTCGGATTTATAAAGGTTCCGGAATAATAATTCCATAGTAATATAGTTCTTGCTTTCATAAAATGCTGCAATATTACTATTATGTTTCTTATTGTATTTATATACAGTTTTAACGTATTCTAATAGATCGTCAAAAGTCATACCATACTCTTTTATTTGAAGACTCATTTTTTTTGCAACGTCTTTATTATAGTAAATTGCATAGTAATAACCTTCGATATACGGCCCTGCTATTATGCCTCCTGTCTGTTCTCTGTAAACAGGATCATTTATGATAAAGGATTTCTGTGTTTCTTTAAACCCAGGCACATCTTCAAAATTCACAAGATATTTTTTGCCCCATTGGAGATCTCCCAGTTCTTCTGCAACGCGCAGGTAAATGAAGTCATCCAGCCATACAATATCCCACTCTATATTATCTGTTTTTATCATGTTGGCTATAAATTTACCTGTTTTCTCTCTGCTGCGTAATCCCATTATTTGAACGGGAAATTTGAGATTGATAGTTATATCGGGATTCAGTAATTCAAAATCCTGAGCAACCTCCCGCACAAGGGTTTCACGATCATGGTCGCCAAGCCAGTGTCCCATCCAGTTCAATTTTTTTTCGGTTTGTATGGAAGTTCCTTTAAAATCATCTCTTTTCTGTACGGTCGGCTCATCATTATCAGCACATCCGATTAGGAGCAATATTAATAAAACACATAAAATAAGCTTTGATTTCATAGAATTATTCCAAAATCGCCAAATTTTCACTCCTCACTCCTCACTCCTCACTCCTCACTTTTCACTCCTCACTTCTCACTTCTCACTATTCACTTCTCACTTTTCACTTTCCAGCACTTCCCGCACCCTGTGCCCCAAGCCTTCCGGTGTAAAAGGCTTTTCAAGGAAATTCAGTTCCGGTGCCAAAACACCGTGACGAACAATGGCGTTGTCCGTGTATCCTGACATATAAATTACCTTCATCCAGGGATAAAGAGGCTGTAGTCTTTCTGCGAGTTTCTTCCCGCCCATCCTGGGCATTACCACATCGGTGAGCAACAGGTGGATCTGGCCTTCGTGCTCCTTGCTGATTCTCAAAGCATCTTCACCGTTTTTAGCTACAAGGACCCTGTACCCATAGCTCAGGAGAATTTCTTGCGCAAGTTTTCGAAGACCATAATCATCCTCCACAATCAAAACGGTTTCAGAACCGCCAAGCTCGACTACAGGAGGCCGTTGTTTTTCCTCCGAGTCCGCATCTTCCTTCACTTTGGGCAGATAGACCTTGAATGTAGAACCCTGTCCCGGCTTGCTGTAAACCCATACAAAGCCATTATTTTGCTTGACAATGCCGTAAACTGTGGACAGTCCCAGTCCCGTGCCCTTGCCGACTTCCTTTGTGGTAAAGAAAGGATCGAAGATATGTTCCAGGGTTTCTTTGTCCATCCCGCTTCCGGTATCACTTACAGTTAGCATAACATAATGGCCTGGTTTTACCCCGTTAATACCGTACTCGCGAAAATAGTTCTCGTTTAGATCAGCATTGGTTGTCTCAATGGTGAGCTTTCCCCCCTGTGGCATGGCGTCTCTGGCATTGGCTACCATGTTCATGATTATCTGGTTGATCTGTCCGGAGTCTGCATGGACTTTCCACAGCTTAGTTTCTAAAACCGTTAGAAATTCAATATCTTCTCCGATCGTACGCTTAAGCATCTTTTTTGTTTCGTTTATCCCTTTATTTATATCTATAACCTCAAGCATTATCATCTGCTTACGGCTGAAGGCAAGAAGCTGCCTGGTAAGAGATGCCGCTTTGTCCCCGGCTTTCTTAATCTCTTCTATTCCCTTGCGTAAGGATTCATTCTTAATGACATTCATCAACGCAAGCTCGGCATTGCCTATGATGACGGTCAGCAGGTTGTTGAAATCATGGGCAACGCCTCCGGCCAGAGTGCCGACGGCCTCCATCTTCTGGGACTGCCGGAGCTGCTCCTCCATACTTTTTCGTTCGGTAATATCCTGAAAAGTTTCTATTGCTCCAACAATCTTTCCCTGTTGGTCTCTCAACGGCGCTGCAGTTAAGAAAAGCCATTTGCCTTTTCCGCACAAATCAGGATAAAAATCTTCATATTCATACGCCCCTTCAGTTAGAATAGATTTATTATACTTACCATCATAATGCCCGGCTATTTCTTTCTCTGTTGCTTCATCCACTATTAAATCAGCCAGCATCGGTCTTTCTTCAGCATAAAAAACCGACCACACTTTTTGGGTGCCGACGATTTCAGCCGCAGAAATACCGGTTAAATTTTCACAAGACTTATTCCAGTGTGTAACGGTGTGATTACTGTCAATTAAAAAGGTCGGGATCGAATTCCCCTCAACAGCTCTTGCAAGTCTTTCTTCGCTATTTTGCAACGCCTCCTCTGCCTGCTTCCGTTCGGTAATGTCGCGAAATATTTCCAGTTTGCCGATGCTTCCATCTGGTAATGTCAGTGGAGTGTCAATCAGGTCATACGTTTTCTGGTTTTTGAACGAATACCATTCCCAGTGAACGGTTTTTCCTGCAAAAACATCATCATTTTTGCACCATGGACACACTTTGTCCCGATCGTGAAAATACTTGTAACATTTTTTCCCCTCAAATGGACCAAAGCCTTTTGTAAGCACAGGATTCACAAACTTTATGTCATGCTCCCTGTTGACAATATATACCCCGTCTGTCATGGAGTTCAGAAAGTTGGTCATATTGTCCTTTGCGGTACGCAACGCCTTCTCTTTTTGCGTAACATCTTCCAGGATGCTCAGCAGTGACTTTCTGGCTTGTTCAGATTCTCCATAAAGCCTTTGAAGTTCTTTCTTGCTGGAAATCAGTTGCTCTGTTTTCTTCTTTAGTTCCTCTTCTGCTTCCACTCTCACCTGCACTTCATTAATAATATTCTTATGAGCCATACAAGCTTCTATAGCGACGCTTAACTTTTTAGAAAGACCGGCAAGCAGATTTGCTAAAGGTTCATCTGCTATTTCCCTGCCGGCATAGATTAGATGAAGAATCGCCACATTGGTTACAGGCACAATCAATACGGATTCTTCTTTTTCTGTCAGGACAGGACAATACTGCAAAAAATCTTTGTCATCTTTATTTCTAAGCACAAATTGCCGGCTTTTTTGTATTTGATTTAAAACATCCACGAGATTCATTATTTCGCCTTGTGCCGGCATATCTTCTATATTAATTCCGGCAGTTGCCACTGGTTGGAGTTTTTTCTCTCCATTTTTGACCCAGATAATACCGCGATGAGCATTTGTTTTATGCACCATCGTATTAATAACTTCGTGAAGCATTTCTGACAGGTTCAAACTGTTACCAATGGCAAGCGCACACTCATAAGAAATACTGAGATGTTGAAAAGAAGATCTCACTGGTTTTTCCATAATTTATTCTCCCATACCGATAACTATGGTCTGATTGTACAGTTCAATATATTTATCCTATGTATAATCTCTATATTTCTTGTTTTTACCAAGTTGTTCCAACAACTCGTTTACCTCTTGTTTCAGCTCAATGACACGTTCCTCTCGACCCAGAGTAGCACGATAAAAAGTTTCAAGCTCGTTCATTCTTTCCTGGAGTTTTCTCTCCGCCTTCTTGCGCTCGGTGATGTCGCTGTAATGCTCTACACGGCCACCAGCATAAAGACCAGATAGGATGGGCTGGCTCCAATGCTCAATCCAACGTTCTTCCCGTTCGCTGTCAGGAACTATGTGGCACTCAAAGTGCTCAACATAGGTATTATCATCGTACGTGGCAAACACTTTCTTGGTAAAGTATGCCGGATCCTCAAAGATATCCTTGATCCGCTCCCTGATGAGTTGCCGCTTATCCTTCCCAATAATTTTCTTCCGCCGCAGGCCAAAGTAGCGCTCCAACGCCTGATTTACCCAGACAACATGGAAGCCAGAGTCGAGAATAAAGATACCGACCGCTGAGGTATCAAGGACGTCGTCAGTCAATGAACGATACCTTAATTCGTTTTCCCGTAGCAACTCTTCCGCCTGTTTGCTTTTCCGGTATATTTTCATTTCCTCAAGCGCCCGTTTTACAACAGGACCCAGACGGGAGAGGTTGTCTTTCAAAACATAATCGGTTGCACCGAATTTCATACATTTCACAGCAACTTCCTCGCCAATTGTTCCTGAAACAATGATCAGCGGAATCTTAAGATCAAGTTGCCGGCATATCTCCAGGGCGGCCAGACCATCAAAAGAGGGAAGGGAATAGTCAACTAAGATCAATTCGGGTTTTTCGGCTAATGCTTCTCTAAAGGTTTCTTCCGTATCTATCCTGGTCCATTTCACGTCAAATCCTTGACGTTCGAGTTCCTTTACTGCGAGTTCAGCATCATCAGGGTTGTCTTCAAGAATTAACAGATGTAATGTCATCATCTCCATGATTCGTCTCCTGGTTAATACAATGCCTATCCGGTTGACCCCCAAAACATGGGTCGGGCTATTTTTGCGACACTCCAGGATGCTGCCACTTTCCTTAGTGTGCGTGGCCTCATCATAGCAAAAGCCCTTTTGGGGGTCAACCGGATAGGCATTGTTAATACTTATAAAGTGAGAAGTGAATAGTGAGAAGTGAGAAGTGAAGGAACCGTTGCATTGAATATAGAAAAGTAAAAATAATGGAGCGTAGCGACTTCCACAAATTTTCACTTCTCACTATTCAATTCTCACTTTCCAACGCTTCCCGCACCTTGCGCGCCAAAGCTTCCGGTGTAAAAGGCTTTTGGATAAAATTCAGTCCCGGCACCAAAACACCGTGACGAACAATGGCGTTGTCCGTGTATCCCGACATGTAAATTACCTTCATCTGGGAATATAGAGGTTGCAGTCGTTCTGCTGCTTCCCTGCCGCCCATCTTCGGCATTACCACATCGGTTATCATCAGATCAATCTGATCATCGTGCTCCTTGCAGACCCTCATGGCATCTTCGCCATTTTCAGCATTCAGTGTCCTGTATCCATAGCAATGGAGAACCTCTTGCACAAATTTTCGAAGATCATAATCATCCTCCACAATCAAAACAGTCTCAGAACCGCTAAGATCGTCCACAGGAGTTTGTTCTTTTTCCTCTGGCTTTGTTGCATCCCCTTTTACTTTGGGCAGATAGACCTTGAAGGTAGAACCCCGGCCGGGCGAGCTGTAAATCCGGATAAAGCCATTATTTTGTTTGACAATGCCGTATATAGTGGACAAACCCAGTCCCGTGCCCTTGCCGACTTCCTTTGTGGTAAAAAAAGGCTCGAAGATATGTTCCCGGGTTTCCTTGTCCATCCCGCTGCCGGTATCGCTTATAGCCAGCATCACATAATGACCTAGCTTTTCTCCTTTAATGCCGTGCTTGCGAAAATAGTTCTCGTTTAGATCAGCATTGGCTGTCTCAATGGTGAGCTTTCCATCCTGTGGCATGGCGTCTCTGGCATTGATCGCAAGGTTCATGATCACCTGCTCCATCTGGCTGGAGTCTATTTTTATCTGCCATAATTCAGGTTCCGGAATCGTCAACAGCTCAACATTCTCCCCAATCAGGCGGCCAAGCATCTTTTCTATATCTGTTAATAATTCATTAATATCCAGGATCTCAGGCTGGACAATCTGCTTGCGGCTGAAGGCAAGAAGCTGGCGGGTTAAAGAAGCTGCCCTTTCCCCGGCTTTCTTGATCTCTTCTATTCCCTTGCGTAAGGATTCTTTCTTGATGATATCCATCAACGCAAGATCGGCATTCCCTATGATGGTGGTCAGTATATTGTTGAAGTCATGGGCAATCCCTCCGGCCAAGGTGCCGATGGCCTCCATCTTTTGAGCCTGAGCTAATTGGGCTTCAAGTTGTTTTATCCTGGAAATATCTGTAATAACACCAAGACTGCCTTTAAATTGACCATCAGCATCAATAATAGCACTCGGTGATACGATCACAGGAATTTTTTGCCCGTCTTTTCTGGTAAATCTAAGTTCATAAACCGTGTGCCCGTCTTTTTTATGTAATTCTATCTGTTCGTCAAAAATGCGCTGGTTGCTTACATCAAGGAAATGATACATAGATATTCCGATAATTTTATCCTTTGGGTATCCTAATATCTCAAAGAACCTTTTGTTGGCAAAAGTGATTAAAAAGTTTTCATCCATCAGGAAAAGGCCATCGTTCATTGTCTCGATCAGCATCCGATACTGCTTCTCCGCACTTATGCGATTATTTATTTCATATTTCAGTTGCTCGTTTGTTCGCAGTAATTCGGCAGTTCGTTTCTGCACTGTACTTTCCAGCAAGTCTTTTTGTCCACGCAAATAATCTTCTGCTTTCTTGATCCGCAGGGCTGTCTTAACCTGTGCAATTAACACGTATTCATCAACGGGTTTAGCCAGATAAGCATCTGCCCCGGTCTCAAGCCCCTTAACAAGGTCTTCTGATTCCGTTTTGATGGCAGAAATCATAATAACCGGAATATGTTTTGTTGTTACCTCGTCTTTCAGTCTGTTGCAAACTTCATATCCGTCCATTCCAGGCATTTTGATATCAAGCAGAATCGTATCAGGCGATTCAGTTTTTGCTTTTTCTAAACCTTCAGCTCCTGATTGAGCGGTTATCACATTGCAATCTGGAATCAAGGCATTTAATAAGGCTGAAATAGCAATCAAGTTATCTTTTTTATCGTCAACAGCTAATATCCTCGGCATAATCTTCTCCCTTCGGGTACTTGGGTACTGGGTATTGGTTGATTAGTATTTAGCATGTGCAGTATGTGCCTTTTTTATAGAGCTTATATAAGCATTTAATTTTTTGGGTAAAATTTCTATGATTTTATTTAGTTCAGTTTTTTGATCTGTTATTAGATTTCTGCGTATGGCTTTTGAAAGCCAGGTTTTTGTCTCTTCTAAAGAACCTCTGGCATAATAGCAAAAGTTAAGGCGATCTTTGAAATGGAAGCGCCCGTGGCCTTCCGCCAGATTGGCACTGATGCTGTCCGCCGCGCGAAGCAATTGTTTCCCTATTGTATCCTTTGTAAAATAATCCCACTTAATACAAATATTCCATACTCTGTCCCTCAAGTCCTCTGCCATCTGATAAATTTCCAAATCTTCAACCTTCAATACCATTTCTACTCCATACTAAGGAACGAGGTTTAAATAACTTTCCCACTTATGCATCTCATCTTCAGGCCGTCTTTGCCCGATCTGAGTATTCAAAATCTACAAAATAGCTTGCTATTCCTTAAGATTTTGAATACTCAGATCGAACAAATTCGACCTAAATCTGAGTGCCTAAATGAGAAAGTTATTTAAACCTCGTTCCTAAGGAACGTGAACGAAATAACAAATATCCAAAAATGATTGCCAATACTCAGTACCCAATACCCAATACCCAGTACCCAGTACCTAATACCCAGTACCCAATACTACCCACTTCTCAATCTTATTCAACACTTCTTCCGGATCAATGGGCTTGGCAATGTAGTCGTCACAACCGGCCTCAAGAATCTTTTCCCTGTCGCCCTTCATTACGCGGGCAGTCAGCGCAATAACAGGGATATCTCTGGTTTTTTTGTTTTCTTTAACCTTCCTGACTACTGTAAAACCATCTATTTTGGGCAAAGACATATCTATAAGAACCAGGTCAGGACTTTCCGCAAGCGTTTTTTCCAGCCCATCTTCTCCATCTGTTGCTTCCAGTATGCTGTATTTATTTTGCAACACTGCCTTTATTGTAATCATGTTATCAGGATTGTCTTCAACCACCAAGATGGTTGCTGGTTGTCCCGCTGAAAGCGGGATTGCGGGTTGCGAGGTACGGATTGCGGGTTGCTCAGCATCAGGTTTTCGAGTTTCCGGTTTCGAGTTTCCGGTTTCAAACTTTACCTTCGGTTGTGCGCCAAGCATTAATCTGGTCTTGAATAATAAGTTCTGGCGGTCCACATCTCCTTTTTGAATCAACTGCTGGATATTGTTGTGGCTTAATCTGTTTAAATCCTCCGGCGTCAGATCCTTGGCTGTGAGAATCAGAACCGGAATTTCTGTTGTGGTTTTGGTGCCGCGAATTTTTTCCAGCACTTCAAAACCATCGACCTCCGGCATCATCAGATCCAGGATAATTCCTTCAGGGATCGTTTGCTTAACGTACTCAAGCGCTTCCTGACCGCCGCGTACCACATCCACGTTATACCCCTCGCTTTCCAGAACTTTTCTTACCTGGATGACAGCGGCTTCGTTGTCTTCAACCAGAAGAATTCTATTGCCGGCTTCAGGTTTTTTGATATCCTGGTATTTATGCCGGTTTTCAATTTCCGGCTCGTCGCTTGAAGCCAGGATAGTTTTTTGCGTCGGAGTGACCTCAGCGCGCGTTGTCAGTGGTAGAGGTTCATCCGGACAGGGCCATTTAAGCGGTAAGGTTAAAGTAAATGTAGATCCCTTTTCCGGGACGCTTTTTACTGATAGATCTCCGCCCAGTATTTTGGCGGTCTTATAGGCGATGGCGAGACCAAGGCCTGTGCCTTCATAAGGCCTGGCGGAAGTGCCGTCAATCTGTCTGAACTCTTCAAATATATAGAACAGGTCTTCATTGGACATCCCAATGCCCGTATCTGCCACTTCAATATAAAATTTGTCTGCATCATTGTGAGCGGAGACAGTTACATGTCCTTTTTCTGTGAATTTGACGGCATTCCCCAAAACATTCTGCAGGATTTGATGCACCTTTTGTTCATCGCTTTCAATTTGCGGGAGATTATCCTGAATTTCCTGATTCAGATCAATACCCTTTTCTTCACCCATAGGCTCAAGCCTTTCCATAATGGTCTTGATGGTTGAACGTATTGAAAATAATTTTGGCTTTATATCCATCCTGCCAGCTTCTATTCTGGACAGGTCAAGGATGTCATTAATCAAAGAGAGAAGCTGCTTTCCATTCCGTTCAATGATCTCAAGGTAGTTAATCTCTTCTTTGGAAAGTTTGTCCTTTGCCTGGATCATGAGGACCCGGGATAATGCCATAACCGAGTTAAGTGGTGTCCTGAGTTCATGACTCATGTTGGACAAAAACTCGCTTTTCAGACGGTTGGCTTCCTCAACCTGCCGGCCCTGCACTTCAAGTTCCACATTCTGTTCCTGTAATTCTTCTGATGTTTGCTGGAGTTCTTCAGTCTGAGTTTGCAATTCATCTGTTTGGGCCTGCAGTTCCTCTGCCTGGGCCTTTAATTGCTTTCTGGATTCTTGTGTTCTTTGCAGAAGTTTTTCAATCTGCATTTTCTGCAATATAGTGTAGAGGGATATGGAAATAATGCGAGCGGTTATGTTCATAAATTCTACTTTAAGACTGTTTATCTCTTCAAATGATGCGACTTCCAATACTCCGCACAGTTTTTCTTCGTACAGCAATGGTACAGCGTAGATGCTCTTCGGGGGCTCACTGAGAGTGCCGGTGTTCCCTATCGCCTCTTCTCTCGTAATGCCTTTAAGCAGAATAGGTTTCTTTTCAACAGCAACCTGCCCCACAATCCCCTCACCGAGTTTAAATTCACTGGAAAGAAACTTTCTTTCAGTAAAAGCAAATGACGCTTTCAGTTGGCATAGAGAATGCTTTTCGTTATACACATAAAGGGCTCCGGTGCATGCGTTCACATATCTTGATATAAAATTGATGCTTCGGGTTACAAAATCATCAAAAGGAAGATCGCCGGTCAACTCTTTACCCAGTTTGTTCTGACCTTCTTTGAGCCAGAACTCGTCCTGCAGCCTGTCGATCACGCCGTTGAAATGTCGCGACATCTCCGTGATTTCGTTATTTCCGGAAAGTTCCGTTTTGGTGAGAGTTCCGGTTTTTGTGATCTCAGACATGGTATTCTTCAGGGCGGACATGCTGGATGTGATGCTGGTTATCATAAAACAGGCGATGATAAATGAAAGTAAGGCGACGATACCGATAAAAATAATCGTGCTTTTCAGGGATCGATGCTGCACATCACGAGCGCTCTCCATGAAGATGTCCGCTCTATTTGTGGCACAGGAAGCAAGTTCCACTCCCTTTCTTTCCAGTCGGGAAACATAGTCTGCGCCCTTGCCTTCGGCGATGCGTGCTGCGGCTTCTTTATCCTTTTTTAAAATAAGTTGCTGCATCTCAAGTCGGATCGGTTTCCAGCCGGTAAACATCTCTATGGTTTTTTGAATCAGCTCCTTTCCCTCTTTTCCCAGAATCTGTTTTTGTACAATGTCGAGATATTGGTAAACAGCCTTTTCTTCGGACTGGATCGCCTGAATCGCCAGTTGTAATTCCATCTCTGTCGTGGACACAGACACATCCTTTAAACTCCTGTGCATCTTGATAACTCCTGCTTTTGCTTCTATCGCCGCATTTGAAACCGTAAACGGATGTTCATACATAGAGGAGGTCAATTCACCCAATTGATTCATTTTAATGATTGAAAACAGACCAAAAAGAACAAAAAAAAGCAGCGTCAGTGCAAATGCCAAAACCATTCGGCTCTTAATAGTTATTTTATTCAACATATTCATAGTTATTCCTCTTTTGATCTTTGGTTCACATTTTTTGATAGATATGGCAACACTCATTCACCTTTTTGAAATGTGTTTGAAATTTTATTGAAGGCTTCTCTGCTTCCCCTAATACCAGATAGCCGTGTTTGGCCAATGTGCGATATAACTTATCGAATATCAGATCCTGATATTCAGTCTTAAAATAGATCAGAACATTTCGGCAGAATACCATATCAAAATCACCATATATGCTTTCAGGCGGCGCATAACTTTTTTTCTCAAGCATGTTGTAAAAAGCAAAAGTTACTACATCCTTTATTTCTGGAATTAATCTGAAGGACTCGCATTCAGTCTTAAAATATTTAGTCAAAAGTCTGTATTTGACATCCTTGATGCTTTCAAAAGAATAGACAGCCTCTTTGGCCCTTTTTAATGCCCTGCTATCAATATCCGTGGCAAAGATATTCAAATTCAGTTTGAAATCTTCCTTCTCAAAAATTTCATTGATCAGGATAGCAATGGTATAGGGTTCTTCGCCCATTGAACATCCGGTTGACCAGATTCGCAACCAATGATCAATGGAATTCTTTTTTTCATGAATAATAACGGGGAGAATTTTTTTGGCAATATATTCAAAGCTCAGCGAATCCCTGAAAAATCGGCTCACATTGATCGTCAGCACATCTATTAGGTTATCAAGCTCATCCGGGTGTTCCCTGATGAAGTGGAGATATTTATCATAATCTTTACATTTTGAAGCTGAAAGTCGCTTTCCAGCCCGACGTTTGATCATGGGAGTACGGTACCCTGAAAAATCAAAGCCGCGTTTTTCATTTAAATAATTCAGGATGAGTTTTAAGTTGTTATTCATACTGACCTGCTTATTCCACCAAACAAAGTGAAAATTGAATATTGAAAGTGGAAGTCGCTGCATTCCATTATTTTTACTTTTCAATATTTAATATCACAATTCCTTAAATTTTCAATTTTCACTTCCCAGCGCTTTCCGCACCTTGCGTGCCAAGCCTTCCGGTGTAAAAGGCTTTTCAAGAAAATTCAGTTCCGGCGCCAAAATCCCGTGACGAACAATGGCGTTGTCCGTGTATCCTGACATATAAATTACCTTCATCCGGGGATAAAGAGGCTGCAGTCTTTCTGAGAGTTCCTTCCCGCCCATCTTGGGCATTACCACATCGGTGAGCAACAGGTGGATCGGGCCCTCGTACTCCTTTCTGACCCTCAAAGCATCAATGCCTATCCGGTTGACCCCCCACAAAATGATCAAAGCGTTTGTTATTATTGATCATTTTGCTTCGAATAGGTCTTCGAGGCTCACATATACATTTAATCCATTATTTACAACTGGTTATGTCATTTTTTATAAATTATTTTGGGGCTCAACCGGATAGGCATTAAAGCATCTTCACCATTTTCAGCTACAAGGACATTGTACCCATAGCTCAGGAGAACCTCTTGCGCAAATTTCCGAAGACCATAATCATCCTCAGCAATCAAAACGGTTTCAGAACCGCCAGGATCATCCACAGGGAATTGTTCTTTTTCCTCCGGCTCTGCATTTCCCTTTACCTTTGGCAGATAAATCTTGAAGGTGGAACCCTGTCCCGGCTCGCTGTAAACCCAGACAAAGCCATTGTTTTGTTTGACAATGCCGTAAACTGTAGACAGACCCAGTCCTGTGCCCTTGCCGACTTCCTTTGTGGTAAAGAAAGGATCAAAGATATGTTCCCGGGTTTCTTTGTCCATCCCGCTGCCGGTATCACTTACAGCCAGCATAACATAATGGCCTGGTTTTACCCCTTTAATACCGTGCTTGCGAAAATAGTTCTCGTTTAGATCAGCGTTGGTTGTTTCAATGGTGAGTTTTCCTCCCTGTGGCATGGCGTCTCTGGCATTGACCACCATGTTCATGATTATCTGATCAATCTGTCCAGAGTCTGCATGGATTTTCCACAGCTCAGGTTCTAAAACCGTTAAAAATTCAATATCTTCTCCGATTGTACGCTTAAGCATATTTTTTGTTTCGTTTATCCCTTTATTTATATCCATAACTTCAGGCTTGATTACCTGCTTACGGCTGAAGGCAAGAAGCTGCCTGGTAAGAGATGCTGCCTGGTTTCCGGTTTTCTTGATTTCTTCTATTCTCTTGCGTAAGGATTCATCCTTGATGACATTCATCAATGCAAGCTCGGAATTGCCTATGATGACGGTCAGCAGGTTGTTGAAATCATGGGCAACGCCGCCGGCCAGAGTACCGACGGCCTCCATCTTTTGGGACTGCCGGAGCTGCTCCTCTATGTTTCTGCGCTCGGTAACATCCTGCCCTATTGCCAGGATGCCTGCGATGTCTCCGTTTTTTTCTTTTAATGTATGATCAAACCACTCTATTGCAAGTTCTTTCCCGTCCATGGTAACTATCGGGTTTATATTTCCTTTGGTCTTTATATCAGAAGTGGCTCTGGTAAACAGATTCTTTATTTGTTGATGATTACGTTCCGGAAGGAATGTTTTGAACCAGTCTTTTCCACGAACTTCTTCAATGCTGTATCCTGACAACTTTTCCATTTTGCACCATGGACACACTTGGTTACGATCGTGAAAATACTCGTAACATTTTTCCCCTCAAATGAACCAAAGTCTTTTGTAAGCACAGGATTCACAAACTTTATATCATACTCCCGGTTGACAACATATACCCCGTCTGTCATGGAGCTCAGAATATTGGTTAGATTGTCATTTGCCTGCTGTAATCTGGTGGTAGAATTTAGTATTGAGTTCGTCATCCGGTTATAGCCTTGAAGGAGGTTTAAAATTTCATAATCCCCTTTTTCTTCCAAACGGTATTCCAACTCCCCATTTGGGCATCCTTCATTTTGGGGTAAAAGTAGTTGACACTTTTATTGGAGCTAAAAATTATAAATTGTAGAAGAGGCTTCCAGCCTCTTAAATCAGCGGCAGGATGCCGCTGCTACTTTTCAATCAAGTGTAAAGTAAAAATGAAGGATGCCTTTATAGGCATCCTTCATTTGGTAGTTTACACTTTTTCAATATTTACGGATGCCAGCAATACCTGGTTCCCATGCTCCAGCGTGGGAACGAGAAATCTTATTAATCCGGCAGCTCACTCAATGTCCAGTACAGGTCAATTGTTTTTACCACCTCAACAAATTGCCGGTAATCGACCGGCTTGATCATGTACCCTGCAATCCCTAAATTAAAGCTGTCAACCTTATCCTGATCTTCTTTGGATGTGGTTAGAACAACTACTGGAATCTTTTTCAGGCTATCGGCTTTTTTGGCTATGTTCAAAAATTCGATGCCATTCATTTTTGGCATATTTAAATCAAGTAAAATGATGCCCGGATTTTCGTTTTCAGAATTTCTCAGAAAAGTCAATGCTGCTTCACCATTATTCACAATATCCAGCCTGTTGGTGACTTTGATTTCTTTCAATGCCCGTTTAACCGTCATGGCATCGACCTGGTCGTCTTCAACCAGAAGAATTGGCTTGGAGCTTCTCATATTTTTCTCCTTTTTTCGGCAATGTGAAAAAGAATGTGGTCCCATGGCCTGCTTCTGACCCTACCGAGACAGAACCGCCATAGAGCCCAATAATTTTTTTGACCAGCGTCAGGCCGATGCCGGTACTTTCGTGCTCATCGCGGGGCACCAGTGTCTGGAATATCTGGAAGATTTTATCATGATATCTCTTGTCAATTCCAGGGCCGTTATCGAAAACACTGAATTTCCAGAATGCGCCTTCGTCCACACATCCCACCCGAATAATACCCTCACGCTTATCCATAAATTTTATGGCATTTCCGATAAGGTTTTGAAAAACCTGTTCCATACGTGTGGAATCCCTGAAGACCACGGGTAGTTTCTTTTCAAAGATTATCTGAATATTATCCGGCGGTGCAATGTTGTTAATAACCTCATTGACAAGAAGATTCAGATCCAGGCGTTCTTTTTTTTCTCTGATTCGACCTACGCGTGAGTAACGCAGGATGCCGTCAATAAGGCCGTCCATGCGTTTGACTCTTTTTATAATTAAATCCATCTGCATTTTGCCGTCATCGTTGAATACTTTGGAATAATCTTCTGAAATCCAGTGGGTGAGCTGGCTGATGGCCCGCAGGGGCGCTTTTAGATCGTGGGATACAATGTAGGCAAATTCTTTCAGCTCTTTGTTTGCAGCGGCAAATTCGATATTTACTTTCTGAAGCTTTTCTCTGGACGCGTTCACATCTTCAAGAAGATAAGTGAGGGCTTGGCGGGACTTTTCGATTTTATCTGTTTTTTCTTTAAGTTCATTTGTACGGTCTTCCACCAGTTCTTCCAGGTGTTCCCTGTGCGTCTCTAATTCTTCTTCTGCCTGCTTGCGATCAGTAATGTCAGAAATAAAACCCTCCAGAGACTGTAACTCTCCATCTGGGGAAAAAATACCACACCCTTTTTCCCACACCCACTTTTCCTCTCCAGCAATGTTTGATATGCGATAGATAAATTGGAAAGATTCTTTTTTACTTAAAGCTGACTGGACGGTTTTCCATACTTGCTCTTGATCTTCAGTGTGAATGAGTTCACCATAGGCGATCTTTTTATTATTTATCAAATCCGAAGGGTGGTAACCGGTTAATCCGTAGCTTCCATTACTGACAAATTCCATCGTCCAATTTTTATAGTTTTTGCAGCGATAAGCCATCCCAGGCAGATTACTCATTAGAATGGCAAGAGATCGTTCTTTATCCTTTAATGTCTCCTCGGCATGCTTGCGATCGGTAATTTCTTGTGTAAAACCAATAGCCATGACAGGGTTACCTTCCGTATCAAATTCAATATCGGCTTTTTCTCTTACCCATTTGACTTTATCATTAACGATGATCCGGTGTTCGATATCATAGGGCTCTTTATTAAGCCCGGCGCTCCATTTTTTATGAACGTAATCCTTGTCATCAGGATGGACACAGTTCAGGAATATCTCATAGTTCATTTCTGTTCCTATTGGTACACCGAAGATTTTATAATTTTCATCTGTCCATTTCAGGATGTTCTTCTGAATATCCAGTTCCCAGGTGCCAATGATGCCAATTTCTTGAGCTTTGGTTAGATAATACTGATTTTTTATTAATTTATCTTCCACCTGCTTACGTTCAGTAATTTCGTCCCGCAAAGCATCTTCGCGGGTCTTCACAGCATCGATCATGGTTTTAAAACTGCTGTTCAGATTATCTATCTCAATATAAGAGGCTTTACTTAACTTGTAAGTATAGTCTCCGCCGGCAATCCTTTTGGACTCTTCGGCAAAATGGCTCAGCGGCTGCAGTATCCGGTGCAGATTGGTTAAAGAAATTAATATGGCAATAAGAATTGCGACCATGATGCTGACATAAATAAAATTTCTTAACTTTTTTATAGGTTCGAATGCTTCATCCACCGATTGCGATATCGCAACTAACCAACCGGTCTGTGGAACGATCACCACGCTGCCTATTTTTTCCACTCCTTCTAAATAATATTTGAATGTACCTTCAATGCCGGTTAATCCCTGCCGGATATGATTAAAGTGTTTTACATTAAACCGTTCACATACCAGTTCCCCTTTAGGATGAACAATAACTACGCCATTGTTGTCAGTGATGACCACATCTTCAAGGTCACTGATTTTTGCCCTGTCTGTGATTTTATTTAAATGAGAAAGATTGAGATGTCCTACCAGCAGTCCCTGTTTGAGAGGAAGGGTTAGAGCCAGCGTCGGCATGCCGGTCTGAGAAGAAATAAAGGTCTTTGACCAGTAATGTTTATCCGTGTTCAGGGAACTTCGATAGTATTCCTGATTGGACATATCTAATCCAAGGATATTCTCATCAAAGGGAGCAAGATGTGTAACAATGCCTTTATGGTCAAGAACCTTGATCATATCAAAAACCCGATTCACTTCGATCAATGAAGTGAAATAATCGTTTAAGTCATCCGGAGAAACAATATCCTTCCTTTCCGTCACATATCTGATCTGTTTAAGATGCAAGAGGGGATGTCCAAGAATTACTTCAAGTTCTCCGGCAATAGATTTTGCCAGGATATAATTCTTGTTGGTGATCTCCCTTTCCATGTTGTTGCTCAAGTTATACAGTCCCCAAAAGGCTGTTATGATAAGCGGCAACGCAGCAACAAAGACAAAGTTAAGAGTTAATGTGTTTTTTAAGCTTAAACTTTTCATCAGTTTCCTTGTTCTGATGGCTCAAAATTACCCATGTTTTTGATCCTGGAATCCTGTATTTCCTGAATATACAGGGGGCGAACAGGATCACCGTATTTATCTATAATAATATCGTCAATCAGGCCCTTAAACACCCTTTGTTTCAGTATGGTTTCCTTTAGTTTCCCTGGATCATTTGTTTCCGCCAGCCCACCAAAAAGAACCAGCGCCGCTTCGTAAGCTATTTGGGCTGTTATGCTAACTTCTTCATTAAACTGATTTTTGTATTGATCTTTAAATTGCAGGAAGTTTTTATTAGAAGACTCGTTATTGAACTCAACAAGACAAGTAACGCCTTCTACTGCTTTTCCCCCGTTCCTGATAAAATCGGGCTCTGGAAAAGTCCAGGCAGAGGCGGTTATCTTAATTTCAGAACCATTCTTTCTAAGATGTTGACTTATTATCGCCCCGTTAATGGCGTTGGTTATAAGAAGCACTCCTTCAGCACCCGAATTCATTATTGCTTTTGCAATATCAGAAGCTGAAAATCCCTCACGGGAATTAAAGGGAATCATTGCAGAGATTTTTCCTTCTTTTTGTTCAAAGCCATTTTTGAAATGACGGCTTAATGGTGCCGTATAGTTTGGATTTGAAAGGTCATATACAACCGCCATTTCTCTAATGTTTAAGCGATTATAAGCCATAGCCGCCATTAGTGGAGCTCTTTTGTCATCAGGAATCATTAACCTTATAAAATTGTCATCAAGTCCCGTGAGCTCAACTGTTGTTGTGCCGGCAGATATCATTAAAACATTCTTTTCATTCATAAGAGGGACTGTTTTCACACTCAGTGAACTCAGATAAGGGCCTATAACAGCGACGACTCCCTCATCGACCAACTCTTTGACAACCCGAAGCGCTTCCTCCGGGTCCCCTTTGTCATCTCTGACAATCAATTTTATTAAATGACCGTTGACCCCTCCCGATTTGTTGATCTGCTCCACGGCAAGCATGCCCGCGTTCCTGGAGTGGATTCCGGAAGTTGAGGCAGCCCCTGTCAAAGTAGTCAGCAGTCCTATCTTGACAGGCTCCTTTTTCT
>Ga0255366_10010_pt1 | contig 26186 bp, 30 predicted proteins | sample ANMaggSeSYBR01C4_FD_182086 | JGI IMG/M metagenome (GOLD analysis project Ga0255366, IMG submission 182086) | Sediment cell enrichment communities from methane seep in Santa Monica Basin, California, United Staets - ANME aggregate JGI... | ecosystem: Environmental > Aquatic > Marine > Cold seeps >... | reverse complement strand
GAGTAGGCATCCCGAAAGGGATAGAGATAGGCAAAACAAATACCTTAGGCATGCAACTGGTGAACGAACTGGTGGACCAGATCGGTGGAAATGTACATAAATTCAATGGGCATGGATGTTTCAAAACTATTTAAATGCATATCCCATGTATATGTTCCAATGTTATGCGATCACATTCAAAGATAGATAACATTCCCAAGTGAGATGAAATGAAGTTCAAATTTACAATTATCAGCATTCTTCTGATATGCACCCTTGTGTCTCCTGCATTCGGAGCTCTTGGAGAAAAGGAGTATCCGAGATTCTTTGACGAACCCTGGGACCATTCACCCATAACAGTGTATATAGATGATGTAAATACACCCCTCCACTACAGCCACACATATAGAGAAGCGATTGTGGATGCAACTGAGTATTGGGAAAACGGCGGGAACGGTAAACTGTATTATAACCCCGATTTCGAGATAGTTGATGACCCTAATGCAGACATTTACGTCATGTGGGTCGAGACCATGGAAGAGGTCACCGGTGCAGCGGATGGTGTTGCAGGATACTGCCGACCGGAAATAGCTGCCGGCAGATTCGTTCGTACCAGTATAGTTCTGGAAGTTGGTGATAAAAGAGGATTTTCCTGGCAGCAATATGGAGATGCGAACATGGAACAGCTCGCCATACATGAATTCGGACATGCCCTTGGGCTTGACCATAGTAATGATAAAAAGGACATAATGTACCCTTCGTATGAACAGAGAGAGAATGTGAATCCCTTGCTTCTGGAAAAAACGTATCCCATCATAATTGCAATTGTACTTATCGCCATAGGCGTTCTGGGATATCTAGGGACAGGCTGGCTACGCTATCACAACAAAGCAAAGAACCTTGAGGATAAACACTTCAAAAAGTGATCGCATAACATTGGAACATATACATGGGATATGCATTTAAATAGTTTTGAAACATCCATGCCCATTGAATTTCTTTGTTCGTTAAACTGATATATAGAATAAAGAATTATAACCACACATTCATCCATTAATAAAAAACATTACGTTTTTTGCGATTATAGGAGGATTATAAATGAAACAGCAGGTAGAGGTTAAAGAACTTAAAGAAGGTAAATACGTCCTTGCAGATGATGAGCCATGTGTCATCAAGAGCATACAAAAATCAAAACCAGGTAAGCACGGATCAGCAAAAGCAAGGATCGAAGCAATTGGCATATTCGATGGCCAGAAACGGTCCATCATAAGCTCAGTTTCCGCTAAGACCTACGTACCTATCGTCGAGCGTAAGAGTGCACAGGTATTATCCATTTCCGGCAACATCGCACAGCTCATGGATATGGAAACCTACGCTACATTCGAACTTACCGTCCCTGAAGAATACAAGGAAAGGGTCAACGAAGGTAAAGACATCACATACATTGAAGCTATGGGTAAGATGAAGATAGACCTTAGATAAACCCTTAGGAATATTATGTTTTACCAGCCCGGCATGATGGATGCACTGGCAGAATCGTAATCTGTCAGATTACGATTATTCATTTTATGTATTATTTGGAGTACCATTTGACCGCACATCATCGTTCAGGGCTGGAAGCAGATGGGCTCCTGATGCAATAAGGAGCGCCACTGCAAATTTTGAAAGTTATAACTCTTTTTTTGATATTGATATATCAGACGTTCCGGCCCACGATGCAGGAAATTTCGAAGCAGGGGCTCTTGTAGACGATGTCCTCGATGAGCTTTATCTTGATGTCCTTAACATCGTTGACAACGGAAAGATCCCAGTAATGATGGGAGGGGGAACACTCACTGACATTGCCATGTGTGAAAGCCTGTGCAAAACATGCAGGAGAGGATCTCGGAATCGTTGTACTGGATGCACATTTTGACCTTAGGGATGAGTTTGAGGGAATGAAGTACAATCATGCATGTGTTTCCCGCCATATTCTCGAAGAGGTCACTGAGAACTATGTCAGCATAGGCATTCGAAGCGGTCCAAAGGAAGAATGGGACTATGCCAAAGAGAACAACGTTCGTTATTATACTCCCGAAGATGTTACAGAGAAGGGAATAAAGGTACTCACAGAAGAGATCAAGGAATATCTTAATTGTGAGAATATCTACATATCTCTTGATATGGATGCACTTGACCCCGCATTTGCACCCGGATTGGGAACACCCGAACCATTCGGACTTTCATCGTTACAAGTGAGAGACATCATAAGGAAATTAGCACCCATTGCCAGAGGTTTTGATGTGGTGGAAATCTCTCCGGAATATGATAATGGGCAGACTGCAATACTTGGCGCAAAATATATTCGCGAGTTCATCGCCGCACATGCTGCCTCAATGAGATGAAACGTTCATGGTTAAGTTTATACACACATCTAACAATCATATGCTCAGATACCATGAACGAAGAAGTAATAGTCGAATGTCCTGTATGCTCACCTGAAGATCCAGTAGAGCACGAGATAATGAGACCGGGACAGAATCCCGTTGTAAAATGCCAGGAATGTGGAGCAGTCCACACAACCATAATTGAAGAGAAAAAGCCTATCGTTACAAAAGTAATTGTTAGCAAGGATGATATTTCATTTACCCTTCACACACCTATCGACTCCGAGGATATGCTATATGTCGATGATGAACTTGTGGTCGATGATGAGAACTCTGACGAAGTATATCCCATAATTGTCACTGCCATTGAATCCGAAGGTCGCCGTGTGGACCGCCAGGAAGTCGAGAAGATCGATGTAGTTTGGGGACGTGCCACAGATGAGGTTACTGCAAAGATATCATTGAAGGTAAGGAACGGCTCAACATCTCTGGAAAAGAAAGTCGCGGGAGAATTTGAGTTCGTTGTCGGTGGAGACTATAATGCCGGCGGAAAGTCGTTCCACATCACTAGGATAAAGATCAGAGATGGCGGATTCCGATCACGAAAGGGAGATAGTGTTGCTGCCAAGTATATCAAACGTATCTATTCGATCGAAAAGCGCAGGACAGGATGGGGAGAGGGGAAAACCTCATGGAGCCAAAGGGACAAGAGATATTAATAAGAGCACTGGAATTGAACGGGACTGGCGAGAGAGTGCTAAATGCCATGAGAAAGGTCCCGCGACACCTTTTTGTTTCTGAGGATATGCAAAGTGTTGCTTATGCAGACACTCCATTACCCATCGGACATGATCAGACTATCTCCGCACCTCATATGGTTGCCATAATGTGCGATCTTCTGGAAATTACCGAAGGTATGACCATTCTGGAGATCGGAAGCGGATCTGGATATAATGCTGCTGTGATGGCCGAACTTGTAGGTAAGAACGGGAAGATCTACACAATAGAGCGAATTCCGGAACTTGCTGAGCTTGCCAGAAGCAATCTTGAAAGAGCAGGATATTCAAACGTCACTGTGATACATGATGACGGTTCCTGCGGCCTACCTGAACACGCCCCATACGAACGCATCACTGTGACTTCCGCAGCCCCCGAAGTACCACATCCGCTCAGGGAGCAGTTAGCAAACAATGGGATAATGGTGGCCCCGGTAGGAACAAGGCATCAAAACCTTGTCATCGTAAGGAAAGACAACGAAGGCAACATCAGTTATAGAACATGGGGAGAGGTAATATTTGTACCCCTTATTGGAAAATACGGCTTTTGAACTATGGATAATGCATCAATAAATTCATACCTCCTAAATAAAACTATATACATGCCCCTTCGTATATAGCACTATATAGAAATGTGCAGAAAGGAGAGATGAACATAGAAACGCGAAAGGTACAGCAGACGGGCGGGTCCACATACATCGTATCACTCCCAAAAAAATGGGCTGAAGGGGCTGGAATAAAGACCGGGTCACAGGTGACACTTCTGCCACGACCGGACGGTTCACTTACGATCGCTCCAATGGACAGTGAGACATCTGCCCAGAAAAAGAATGTGATAGATGTTAGCAACCACGCTGGAGACGAGCTTATACGCACCCTTATTGCTGCATACCTTTCCGGGTCAGACCTGATCGAACTTCGTGCAAACAGGATACAGGCAGAACAGAAGAAAACCATCCGAAATGTTTGTTATAAGCTGATCGGACCTGAGATAATCGAAGAGACCGCTAAAACAGTACTAATTCAGGACCTTTTGAACCCGAACGAAGTATCCATTAAAAAGAGTGTTCGCCGAATATTCCTCATCTCCAATTCCATGTTAAAGGATGCCATACAGGCATTAAAGACACATGACCACGACCTCGCCATTGATGTGGTAGAGCGTGATGATGAAGTTGACCGTTTATTCCTGTTGATATCAAAGCAGTTCAGAGCAGTGCTCCGTGGAAAGCGCGTCCCTGATGCATCCGAGACAACGATCGATGAGTATCACGATCTGAGACTCGCTGCAAGTTCTCTTGAGCGTATTGCTGACCACGCTGCAAAGATAGCAGCGATAGTACCGACATTGGAGATCCAGATCCCTGCTGAAACAATGGACCTTATAGAGACCTCAACAGAAGCCTCAAGTAAAATGGTAGAGGATGCTATCGAGGCATTGTACACCCAGAACACGGAACTTGCAAATATGGTAATCTCAAGGGCAGATGATACAAAGGTTAAGATCAATGCGCTTGATGCATCCCTTTTAACACTTGAGTCACCTGAATCCATTGTTGCACTTGGTACTGTGGCAGACAGTCTTGACAGGATAGGGGATTATGGGTCCAATATTGCAGAACTTGCAATAAATCTATCAATGGCACTAATTCAAAATAAATAAAATCCAGAATGATTATTTATTATGACGTATTTAATAATCCATAATTAGAATAATGATACTCAGGCTATTATTTATAAGACATGAGTAATATCAAACCGTATATATTTGAATGGAATTCCCGTATCACATCGGAGGGAACTTATGGGCGTAATGGGATCATTTAAGAAATTCTTCAAAAGGCTGTTTAACAAAAAGAATGCACGAATCGGTATTTATGGTCCGCCCAATGCAGGAAAGACCACACTTGCAAACCGGATACTTAGAGACTGGACAGGCGATGCCATGGGTTCAGTATCCCATGTTGCTCACGAAACCCGCCGTGCAAGACGACGAGAAGGAGTGACCATCCAATCAAATGGTGGATCGATAAGTCTTGATATCATTGATACACCCGGACTTGCAACAAAGATCGACTTCCATGAGTTCATGGAACTGGGAATGAACGAAGCAGAATCCAAAAGAAGGGCAAAGGAAGCAACCGAAGGGGTCATTGAAGCAGTAAAGTGGCTGGAGAACCTTGACGGGGTCATACTGGTAATGGATGCAACTGAAGACCCATATACCCAGGTCAATGTTACGGTCATTGGGAATATGGAAGCAAGGAACTTACCGCTACTTATCGTTGCTAACAAGACAGACCTCCCGGAATCCTCAGCCACTTCAATAAGAGAAGCATTCCCACAGCATCCAATGGTAGCCATATCTGCCCTTGAGGGAAAGAACATCGATACTTTCTACGATGAAGTTGCAAAAAGGTTTGGGTGATCGATATGCAGGGAATTCAAATGGACCTGGTCTCAGAGGACAGACTCGCAAAAATGCAACCTGTGGAAAAGATCCGATTTATTATTGATGAAGTTAAGGATGGGAAGATCCTCGTTCTTGAAAAGGGGCTTACCCCTGAAGAAGAAGCAACACTTATCGAAATGACGATGACACAGATCGAGCCTGATGATTTTGCAGGGATAGAGATGGAAAGTTATCCGAGCCAGACAGACAAATCATTGCTTGGAAAGCTGCTCAAGAAGAACGTAGTTCGAACCCGACTTACTGTGATAGGGCCTGCCAACAAGCTGAAAACCTTGAAGAAAGACCGTGACATGATAAGTGCACTCGTCTCAAGCAAATAATCATAAGTGGGACACCGAATGGATAACGCTGAAAAAAAACAAAAAGCAATAGAAGCCACTCATTCATTGTCTTCTTATGCCATGGGGACAGATGAGGTCAACATTGTCTGCACCTATGGAAAGATATCCATCTGGTACGGACGCCAGACAGCCGCTGTCATTGTAGGGCAAACCCTCATCAGCATCTCAAAGATAGACAAAACAGCGGTCCATGAAACTGAGCTCGTATGTGACTTCGATAAGATCACTGAATATGAAAGTAGTGGCTATATCCTAGTATCCTATGCGAAGACACATAATGGATATCGGGCCATGTTCAACATCCCATTTTACAGTGACAAAGCACTCTACCATCTGGCAGAGTCCATCATCGAAGATTTGAAGAAGGATGATGTGCACCTTGACATCTACTGGAACGGTGACGATTCAGACATCGCTCGATTATCTGAGGAATTCAAGAATATCGAGGGATGGAAAGTAAAGGATATTACATATAAAGACGAGGGCAAGCACAGAGATAGCCCTAAGATATGAAAGGAATGAATATTTATGAAAGACGTATCTTCAATAAAATGTGAGCATTTGATATCATCCATGCAACTTATGGCACACCACCTCGAAAGTGTTGCAAGCGACCTTGACAAGGGAAATATCAGAGATCTGATAGCAACCCTCCTTGATGCAGACGGCATATTCGTGATGGGTGCGGGGAGATCAGGCCTTGTAGGAAAGGCATTTGCAATGCGGCTGATGCACCTTGGTCTGAAGTCCTACGTGGTCGGAGAATCCACCACCCCTGCAGTTCACCCAGGAGATGCAGTTGTCACAATATCCGGATCAGGAGAAACCAGATCGATCTCCAATCTTGGAAAGATAACAAAGGATATCGGAGCAAAGCTTATAACCATTACATCCAACAGCGATTCCACACTCGGCAATCTTTCAGATGTCACCATGGAAATAAAGGGAAGGACAAAGGAAGATACTGGCGGATACCTTGAAAGACATATGCGTGGAGACTATTCAAATCTCACACCCCTGGGAACTTCTTTTGAGATATCATCCCTCGTATTCCTTGATGCTGTTATTGCAGAGCTTATCTCCATTACCGGAGCATCCGAGGAAGACCTTAAGTCACGTCATGCCAAACTTGAGTAAGGAGAATATATCATGAGCGGCAGAGGATTTGCACAACGTGTTCTGGATGTTGATATTTCAGGCATCAGAAAGATGTTCGAGGCTGCCGGTTCAGATGCGGTCAACCTGGGACTTGGACAGCCGGATTTTGACACACCCGACCACATTAAACAGGCAGCTATCGATGCTATTAACGAAGGATTTACCGGATACACATACGGTGCCGGGATAATTGAGCTAAGGAAAGCATTAAGCCAGAAGTTCAGGGAAGAGAATGGTTTTGAGGTGAGCACTGACGGTATTATCGTCACATCTGGCGCTTCCGAATCGCTGGAAATAGCCATCGCAGCACTCGTTGATCCAGGAGATGAGATAATAATCTCCGACCCGGGATTCGTATCTTATAATGCTCTTGCAGGTTTCATGGGTGGAAAGGTAATTGGAGTCCCTCTGGGAGAAGGTCTTACCATGAGACCGGAAGATGTCCTGGAGAAAATAACTCCAAAAACAAAAGCGGTCATCGTGAACTCCCCTTGCAATCCCACAGGAGGAGTGCTTTCAAAAAACGACATCAAGGCCTATGCCGAAATAGCAGACGATAATGACATCACGCTGATCTCCGATGAGGTCTATGAGCATTTCCTTTACGAAGGAGAGCACGTCAGCCCTGCAAAGTTCACTGACAATGTCATAACTGTCAATGCGGTCTCAAAGACATATGCAATGACCGGATGGCGTGTCGGATACACTGCTGCGAACCAAGAATATACCGAGCAGATGCTAAAGGTCCATCAATACGTGCAGGCATGCGCGAACTCCATTGCACAAAAAGCAGCTCTTGCCGCCATTACCGGCCCGCAGGACTTTGTTTATACAATGCGCGATGAGTTCAAAAGACGCAGGGATTTCCTTGTTGAAGGCGTCAATGCACTGGGAATGGAATGTGAACCACCAAAAGGCGCATTCTACATATTCCCAAAAGTGGAGAACAGCACCGAAGTTGCCACTAAGCTAGTAGCTAACGGAGTAGTTGTCGTACCAGGAACAGCTTTTGGTGAGAACGGAGATGGCTACATACGAATGTCTTATGCAACATCCATGGATGAGATAAAAAGAGCTTTACAGATTATGGAAAAAGTACTGTGAACAGTCCTATAAAGGACCTGTTCATTTTTATTAGATATTGAAATTCATTCAAGATCGGCTTTATCGAGTTCTTCACCCAATTCTTCGCTTAGTTTAGCTGCTTCTTCAGCCATTTCTTCGCTTAATTCCCTAGCCGCTTCTTCAGCTTCTTCTTTTGCTTCCTTTTCATTTTTGGTCTCTTCGATCATCTCGACAAGCCTGTCGACGATAGAATCGAGATTCTCACCTGTTGCGGTTGACATCTTTACATCAACGAAATCAGGTATTTTGAAGAGATCATGGTCACACTTGTTCGCAACAACATAGACCGGCATTTCAAAGTTTGCCACGACTTCATCAAGAAGACGTTTCTGATCAGCGATCTCATACCCGCATGTCTCACTTGCATCGAGAATGAAAAGTACAACTGCATCAAGATGTTTTATCGCACTGATCGCCTGAAGTTCCACCTCGTTCCTTTCAGACATCGGCCTGTCAAGAAGACCAGGAGTATCAATTACCTGATACCTGTCATGGTTCCTTTCAAAATGTCCGATAAGAACACCCTTTGTCGTAAAAGGATAGGAAGCTATTTCCGGCTTTGCACCGGTGACCCTTGCAACAAAGCTTGATTTCCCAACGTTAGGATAACCTGCGACTACAATTGTAGGTTCCTCCCGTACATCCGGGAACTTCCTCATGACATTACGGGCATCGTTCAGGAAAATAAGATGCTTATTGATAGAACCTATCACAGAAGCCATACGACCAAATGCCTCTTTTCGGGTCTTTACCGGGTCCTTGCTTTTTCTGATCTTACCCACATATTCCCTTGAGATCTCATGTAACTTGGCACTTGCCCAGTCAGCAGACCCAAGAGCGATACGAAGGTCATCGATACCTACTACGACATCAGTAAGTTCATAATAAAAGTCTGAAAGATCATCAAAGTTTGGAAAACGCCTGACAGTATTTGCAAGATTGTCAGATAGGATATTCCCAGAGGTCATTATCATAGACTCATGTGCTTTCATTGCACCGTCCCTATCCCTTACCGTCTTTCCTGCCTTTGCACGCGCTGCCCTCCGAAATGCTTTATCAATAAGCTCGTCCGAAGTCGGAACCGTGTGAATCTTCTCAAATATCATGATCTTTTACCTATAATTAGCTATAATCAGCTTCAAACTCGCATAAGCTATATATTAGTGTTCCTCGAAGTATAGCCCCCTAAATAAAAAGATTAGTAATTATCATTCATTGCAATTCTTACAACATGTATATATAGCCCTATTCAGATAAATCCATTAGGAGATAACGGTGAGCTTATGGAATTAACCCCCATTCAAAAAGAGATAATCATTGAATTGATCAACCTTCAGCGTCAGAAGGCATCAGCAGTTAAAGGTGAGGAGATCGCCGAGTTAATAGACAGGAATCCGGGGACTGTCAGGAATCAGATGCAATCACTTAAAATGCTGGGACTTGTAGAGGGAGTACCAGGTCCAAAAGGAGGATACAGAGCAACCGGTGATGCATACGAAGCCCTGAACGTCACTGCAATGGACAAGGAAGCGGAAGTTCCCATCTACAAAAACGAAGAGGTAGTAAAAGGTGCCACTGTTGCAGAGATCAGTTTTACAACAGTGAGACATCCAGACTTGTGCAATGGCAGGATAAAAGTGCTTGGGAACATCAAAGCATTCAACAGTGGAGACCAAGTACAAGTAGGACCAACCCCTGTGAACCGACTTATAGTAAGGGGAGAGGTAGTTGGCCGGGATGATACTGCGAACTTACTTCTTTTTGAAATAACGGAAATGGTATCCCTACCAAAGAAATCCATCAAAAATTACATTAAAAAAGACACTATTTCTGTAGAACCAAATTCCACTATACAAGAAGTTGCCCGGATCTTTATCACGAACAAGATACACGGCGCTCCAGTGGAAGATAATGGAAAGATAGTTGGAATAGTAACTTTCATGGACATAGGTGAAACCCTTGCAAGCGGGAAGATGACCCTGAAAATAAAGGATATAATGACAAAGAATGTCATTACAATAGATGGCGAATCATCCCTTAGTGATGCAGCTCATATGTTCAATGAACACAACATCGGAAGGCTTATCGTAACCATTGATGGAGTTCCAAGAGGAATGATATCAAGAACAGATGTATTGCATGAACTGGTCATATACTGATATGACCTTAATGCCTTCTTTTTTTCATTTCTTCAGCAATATCCTCAAGAGTTATGTCAGTAGCTGCAAGCATTACCAGCAGATGGAATAACAGATCAGAGGTCTCATAGATTATCTCGGCCCGGTCATTATCCTTAACAGCAAGGATCGTTTCAGCAGTTTCCTCGCCTACTTTTTCGAGTACTTTGTTTATACCTTTCCTGTGGTCAAGAAGAGAACAAACATAAGAACCCTCCACAGGATTGTTCTTGCGGTCCATTATCACATCGAATACTTCGTTCAGAACAGACATATCTGTATCAGTCATTGGAAAACCTCTATATTGAACATAAATTTTAGGATCGTAGGACCCAGTCTATTTAGCTAATAGGATTACATCTTTAAAAAGGATTTCAATGACAAATAATATCAAAAAGAAACGATAACTATTTGTTGAATTATCAAATCTTTGATTTGTTCTTTGGAAGAATAGGAATCCATAAAAATGAAGAATGTTTATAGAATTTATCCCAATAGTATGTGAGCAGAATGGACAGAGAGATAATTGAAAAGATTTTTGCAAAACATATTGAGCATGATATGTTCTTTGATAAAAAGATGCTGAATGTCGATAATACCTCACAGGAAGAATCTTTAAACACGATTCCCAACAAGACAATCAGAATAATTTTTTTAGAAAAAGAGATCAACCCTTCAAAAATAGGGAAAATTATTGGAATTGGAAAAAGTACTGTTACTGCCACCATAGATTCTCTTGAAGAAAAAGGAATGGTTCTAAGAAAGAATGACCCAAATGATAAGCGCAGGCAGTGGATATCCCTTACTGAAAAAGGCGAAAGATACCACGACAAGCTTATTAAAAATCTGACAGAGAGAGTTGCAAAGGTCTCAGAAAAACATGGAATGAAAACCGAAGACCTGGAAGAATACTATGTACACTTGACAAAAATGGTAGATATATTGGACAAGTTCCTCAGATAAGAATCGATTGCTGAATACCGGATCAGATTTTATTTCACACGATCAAAATATTATCGCATGGTTGTGCCTTATATATTATATTAGCTTTTTTGCTAACATACGTTATCTAAAACAGATGGTTTAAATAATAGTTCATATATGAACATTTATGCTTGGCAGAGTCTCCAAGTTTTTGCTACCAAATTCGAACCACTATAATTCGTAGCAAGCATGAGATCACACATAATTAGGTGTAAATATGAAAGATAGAAATGTAACCCATACTAGTTTGCTTATGCTCTTGCTGTTACTTTTTTGCGTAACCGTATTTATCGCACCAGCGACTGCGGAGTATACAGAAGTAAATAGCGTAACACGAACACTTCCCGACAATTACCCTTCAAATAATGACCTCTCGGTAGTGTTAGAGATCAATGCACAGGAACCTTTTGTGATAGGTATCGTTGAGACGATTCCCGAAGGCTTTACTTTTCCAAATGATGAAAACGGCATTACATCATCCTGTGAATTTGAGCTTGACCGGAACAACAGAAAGATAGCATTTTCTGTGGTCAATTCCAGCAGCATCACGTACAAAGTGATAGCATCCTCTGAAAGTGGCACTTACACCTTTTCCGGAAATTGGGTAGATATGCTTGTCCAGACTACAGACCTGAATGAAGGTGCTGAAAGATGGAACGAAATTAGTGGAGATAAGACCCTTACCAAAGAACCTCGGACCGATACAAACAGCAAATCAAGAAAGTCGAGCAGTTCAAGCTCATCCGGTAACAGTGCAAGCTTGGGTAGTGGAGAAAAATACGACAATATTGCTGAAAAGTTTGTTGAACAAAAATATATCAACAGCGAAACGAAGTCAGAATATGTATTTGATGATGACGGAAATCCAATTAATGGAATTTCATTCATGCCATTGGAAAATGGAGGAACTGTCAGTGCAACTATTGAAGTGCTGCAGGATGTTTCATCCTTAGCAAAATCTTCACCAAAAGGAATCGTTTACAAGAACATAAATATCTTGATCGGAAACAACTGGGCATCAGAGAAAACGATCTCAGATCCAACTATCACCTTTTGTGTAGAAAATAAGTGGTTAAATGATAATAACATCGATCCATCAACGATCAAATTATTGAGATACACAACCACATGGAATGAACTTCCAACAACGATCGTCCGAGAAGATGAAACACAGGTTTATTTCTCAGCAGAGACACCGGGATTCTCAAGTTTTGCAATCTCATCCATTGAGAAAACAGTTGATACACAGCGATCAGAAACAAAACACGATCTTGAAGATAATTCAGTGAAAGAGAGTGCAGAAACTCCCAAAGAGAATCCTGAAACCCGGGAAGAGTTTCCTGCGAATACTCCAGGGTTCGGCGCTCTTTTAGGATGTGCCATGATTGCTATTGGGTCTGTCCTGATCAGTAAAATAGAGAAGTCGAGGTGAGATAATTGTTTACAACTAAACTAATGAAAAGTGCTTTACTAGCACTTCTTATAACAGCAGCAGTTTTCACAGGACTTTCATATTCAGCAACAGCATACGAAAATGTGCTTCCTTGCGATACGAACGTTGATGATCTGATAACAGAAGAAGAACTTTCATATGTAATTTGTAATTACATGCTCGGCAATGAAAGCAATAGCCTTGATGACGTGGGAGATGCAGCATACATATGCACATTCTGGCAGGGTACACCACTTACAGTAACAGACCACTACAATGATAGGACTGTTACACTTTACAGACCTGTTGAAAGAGTTGCACTCGCATCAACTCCATCTGTAAGAATAGTAGCTTCACTTGATGGTGCTGACAAAATCGTTGGCGTCTATCAGAACATAATCGATGATGAAGGACTTATCGTAACAAAAGCATATCCACAGATAAGAACACATCCTGCCATTGGAAGTGGAAGCAGCCCTAATGCAGAAGCGATCATAGGAGTTCAGCCTGACGTAGTATTTTATTCAGCATCAAGCAACGCTGCCAATCTTCAAGCTCAGACCGGAATACCAGTCGTTGCACTTAGTGCCACTTTTGGAATCGAGTTCAATGATGAAGTTGGTGCATACAATGTATGGCAACTCACAGGACAAATACTTGGAAAAGAAGAACGTGGCCAACATTTGAAAGACTATTCGCAGAACAAGATAGAAGCAATTTCCAGCATTTCAGAAACAATTCCTGCAGAAGATGTTAAAGATACCTATATCGCAACCGGAGGAAACAATGACATCATAAAATGTGCCCCAACATATTATCCACTTGACGTTGCAGGTGGGAATAATCTTGCAGAAGGTCTTCCAGCTTCGTGGGGTTCTGCAACCGTTACAAAAGAGCAGATCGTACTATGGGACCCTGATACTATTTTCATCAGATACTATAGCATCGGCCAGTCCCTGACAAATGAAACTGTAGAGAGTGATCCGGCACTTTCAGGAATTGTTGCAGTCCAAAACTCAAGTATCTACTACATAAGAGGATCTTCTAATGGAATGGACCCGGCAATTGCGATCGCTGATTCATATCGCATGGCCAAACATCTGTACCCAGATCATTTTGGGGGCCTTGCCATCGAATCAGAAGGAAACAGCATCTATAAAGAATTCTATAGAACAGATGGTCTTTATACACAAATGCTTAATGACTTCAACGTATTCGAAAGATGGGATTGAATATTGAAAATATGTGTGTTGCAGACCAAAAGCAACACACTTTTTTATTAAGCTCGTAACTAAGAACATAAAGTCCGAGAATTGAAATGAAAAAAGGATCATCAGCAGACAACTGTAGCATTAAGAACGACTATGATCGTTTAATTGGAAGAAAGATATTGTTCATATCGGTTCTCTTTGCGGCTATTTTACTAATAATAGGCATATCATCTACTATTGGGGTCATTGGTCTTTCGATAAAAGAAGTTTATCTGGCAATATTTAATGGGATATTTCCAAATACTTTCGAAGTATCAGATGTTGCTACAAGAGTTGTCTTGCACATAAGGCTGCCAAGGATCTGCCTTGGAATACTTGCAGGAATTGGATTAGGAATGTCAGGAGCAGTTATGCAGGGCATACTTCGGAATCCTCTAGCATCCCCATATACATTAGGAATTTCATCCGGTGCAGGATTTGGCGCTGCAATTGCAATTGTACTTGGTGCAGGAATTGCAGGAGGGGAATATCTCGTTATTGGAAACGCTTTCATTGGTGCATTGATCTGTTCAATTGTAATACTTCTTCTTTCAAGCAAGCGTGGGACAACAACTGAATCCATGCTTCTTGCTGGAATTGCTTTAATGTACCTATTTTCAGCTAGTACGGCCTTATTGCAATATTTTGCAGATGATGAAGCTTCAAAGGAAGTCACATTCTGGTTGATAGGCAGTCTTTCATATGCAACATGGGACAAGATATTAGCAATTGCCATAGTAATTGCAATAACTTTTCCAATCCTGCTATGGAAATCAAATGACTTGAACCTCATGGTAACAGGCGATGATACTGCAAAAAGTATGGGGATAGATGTAGAAAGAACACGCCTTATCCTAATGGTACTTGCATCCCTCCTTACTGCCAGTATCGTATGTTTTACAGGGACTATCGGCTTCATAGGGCTAGTTGCCCCACACATGACACGGATGATAATAGGAGGAGATCACAGATTTGTGCTTCCCGCATCTGCACTTCTTGGAGGTTTGTTACTCTGTTTTGCTGACATATTCGCAATTACAATTCTAGAACCTATAATACTGCCAATTGGGATTATGACAGCATATATGGGCGTGCCATTATTCCTTTACCTAATATTAAAAAGACAGAAAGCTTACTGGTAACAATATTCTTTATTCAGGCAGTGTGAAAAATGATATTGGCAATAAATGGATTAACATTCAAATATTCAAGCAAACCCATACTTGAAAATGTAGATTTTGAATTAAAGCCAGGGGAACTTGTTAGTGTAATCGGACCAAATGGTGCGGGGAAGTCTACATTTATAAAATGCATAAACCGGATTCTTGAACCAGAAGGAACCATTAAAATTGGTCAAAAGGATGCTAAAAAAATGAGGAGGAATGAGATTGCAAAGCAGATAAGTTACGTTCCACAAACCCCCGAGAATAAATTTCCAACAACTGTTCTTGACACGGTACTAATGGGAAGAAGACCCCATTCCCCATGGAGATTTAGCGATAATGATATTGACAAAGCCCTTAAGTCCATGGAGCTACTAGGCATATCTGATTTTGCATTGAAGGATTATAATGAACTTAGCGGAGGTCAGCAACAAAGAGTGATAATCGCAAGAGCTATTGCACAGGAAACAAACATTATTCTGCTTGATGAACCAACCAGCAGTCTGGATATCAAACATCAGTTGAGTTTGATGGAACTCTTACAGGAAATTGTACAAACGCGTAATGTTTCAGTTATAATGGCGATCCATGATCTGAACATAAGCGCAAGGTATTCTGACAGATTGGTCTTGATGGATGAAGGAAAAATAATTGCCGCCGGAAAACCGGATTCCGTACTGACTAAAGAGAACATCCAAGATGCTTATGGAGTTGAGATATTGGTTAAAGAAGAAGAAGGAAAAACACATATAATTCCTTTGAGATCGCTCTAATCAGGCATATTTATTACCCATCAACAGATAGAATCCTCCTTTTTCAAACAGAAGGAGAATAACTAAAATGTTACCCCTCAACTAACTTTCTACCTGAACGAAACCACCGTGAAGTTCAGCGAATTTCTTAATAAGCAAGTCCTAGTCAGATACCTTTGGCATCAGTTAAAGATGTCAACTTGATCTACACGGACGGGTCGAAATGTTTTCAGATCTTATCGGTGACGATACTGACCCCCTGTATCTTTAACACAAATATCAAGGAAATCACTGGATGAATTTACACCAACCTTGATCATACCATTACAAGAAACTTACAGACAATATCTTAAGAGAAAGACAATTGGGATTTTGAAGTCATCATGCAACTATCCGATGTTTATTTATAGCTAAACTCTCAAAATAAATATTGTAGTATTTTTGAAGCCATCCGTATTGGCAGACAGAACGTTTTTAGACACAAGGGAGGAAGATATCTTGATAGCAGAAAGTATGCAGGTTAAAGATGTAATGACAAGGGGAGTAGTGACGGTACCTTTTGAGTCGAATGCGGTGGAGATAGCAAAGGTGATGGCTGACCAGAACGTATCCACAGTTGTAGCTATAGAAGATAGCGGTGAAACCTTTGGGATCATATCTGATATTGATATCTTAGGACGTATGAAGGATAATAACTGGGAAATATCATCTGTAGAAGACCTTATGTCAGATTCGGTTGAAACGGTTAGCCCAACTGCAAACGTTCACGATGTTGCTGACATCATGGTCGATAAAAAGGTACACCGCCTGATAGTCATGTCAGAAGAGACCGTAGGAGCATCCTACAGACCAATAGGCATCATCAGCTCCAGTGACATTATAAAAGAGCTGTTCCGGAAATAAAAGAAACAGCTCGCTAAATAATGAAGAAATAAAATAAGGTGTATTGACGTTGGTGTGTAATCCGAACACAATATGACGGAATTGTTGTTGGTTTATACCAACGTCGAACCCCCAATTATCAATATTCTAATATATCTTTTTTGGTCAACTTCTAAAAAAGAACTGAGAGATATCTCAGATCTTTCTTGGATCGGTTATTTCACCGGTCAGTGCAGACGCTGCAGCTGTTGCAGGTGAGCTAAGATATACGAATGATTCAGGGCTGCCTTCCCTTCCCCTGAAGTTACGGTTGGAGGTTGCAAGTCCCACTTCACCGTCACCAAGCAGACCAAAGGAACCGCCCATACATGGCCCACAGCATGGTGCTTCCACAATTGCACCGGCTTCCATGAACTGCTCCACGTATCCTGCACGCAGCACTTTCATGTACTCGGTCCTTGATGCAGGGATGATCAAAAGACGTACATCCTTTGCAACAGGCTCGTCACCCATCATCTCAGCCACGATCTTGATGTCCTCAAAGCGACCGTTGGTACATGAACCTACGAATACCTGATCGACCTTTGTACCTTCTACTTCAGAGACCGGTTTTACATTGTCCACGTTGTGAGGACATGCCACCTGTGGCTCAAGATCGGAAACATCATAATCATGGAACTCAGCATATTCTGCATCCTCATCGGACTGCCAGTATGGATCGAACTCATAGTCAGGAATACGCTCCTTAAGATATGCCTCTGTGGTCTTGTCAGCTTCAATGATACCTGCTTTACCGCCCATTTCAATTGCCATATTGGAAATGGTCATACGCTCGGACATCGTAAGGCCTTCAATGGCGGAACCCGCATACTCAGCAGCCATATATCTTGCACCTTCTGCACCGACATCACCTATCATGTGCAGTATAAGGTCCTTTGAATAGACGTGTTTTGGAAGCTTTCCATTGGCTTCGAACCTGATGGTCTCAGGGACCCTGAACCAGAGCTTACCTGATGCGAACACTGCTGCCATATCAGTAGAACCGACACCGGTAGAGAATGCACCAAGAGACCCGTATGCGCAAGTATGGGAATCAGACCCCACAATAAGGTCACCAGGTCTTACATGACCCATTTCAGGCATGACCTGATGGCATACGCCCTCATAGACGTCATAGTTCAAAATTCCCTGTTCCTTTGCAAACTTCCTGAGCATGATATGGTTTGCAGAAGCATTGAGAGAATCAGCAGGAACCTGATGGTCAAAGACTATCACGATCTTGCTTGGGTCCCATACCTTTTTCTCTTCCTTGTCACGCATGATGTCATAAAAACCATCTACTGCAAGGGGACCAGTGATATCGTGAGTCATTGCACGGTCGATGTTCGCAAGTACGAAATCCCCGGCTTTAACCGTTTTTCCTGAAGCTTTTGAAAAGATCTTCTCAGAGATCGTCATTGGATGATCATTAGTATTGGACATGGTAATCACTGCATTTATGAGGACCTTATAAATAAAACAATCGATGAGAAGGATTACTGATTCAATTTAATTGCAAACTCCGAACTGCCATTATGATCGTGTACAACAAAAATAGCTTCATCGACATCTGAAGAGCTCTTAGAGGAAGGGATATTAGGAGAAGATCCATCATTTACCTCGAATTTCTCATAAAGGAGAACAGTATCTTTCAGCTCAGTAACATACCTGTCCAGCAAGCCCTTTGCGAGCAAAACAGCATCCTCATCGGAAATAGGCTTTCCCAGACCTTCACATTCAGAGGTCAGCAACTTGCCACACTCGATATAGAAAGGATAGGTCCCACAAAGCATCGGCCTGCTACCATAGATAACACACCTGTTGCTACCATCCTCACCAATAAAAGAACAATTGCCATTCGCCTTCCTTTTCAGCATCCATCCAAACGTATGATACCTGCCCTGAGAGTCCACTTCTAACTCATGCGAATACTCATTCACAGCAGCTGCAAAAGAAACATCAGGTATATCAGGCAACATTGGGAAGACCGCATCGTCAAGGGAGCAGTCCTGCAATGAACGAATGTCAGAAGATGTCAAAAAAACACGGTTGTCCCCACAGGAACGCCTACAGCATTTACCACACATGGAACAGGTAAAACCGATACTACGTATCTGTGATGCCAGATCATCACAAGAAATATTTTCGGCAGCTTCAAGCTCTTCTTTGAGTTCATTGACAAGACGCTGCCTATAATCCGAGAACATGATCAGCCTACAAATGATTCAAGCTCATTCCGTGTTCTCATCAACACCGACCGCATTAAGGAATTTCTTAACAACCGCCTCATTGACAAGTCTGAGAAGTGTCTGCCTATCTTTTATATCACTGAAAACCCCAAGCGGGATCTGTGCCCCTGCTGCATTGGAGTGACCACCAGCGATCTCTTCTCCGAACGCCCGTCTAAGGACTTCACCGAGATTTACCCTGATATCATTGCTTCTACCTGAGATGAAGATACGGTCCTCGGAAACGCCGAAAACAATAGACGTAGATATACCTTCAAGGCTTAACAAATAATCCGCTGCCTGTGGAAGGGCATCGCGGTCCCTTATGATACCAACGTTCGACAACAGATAGCTACCAATGACCTGCCTGTTAAGAATAGCCTCACCCAGAATATCAAGCGTCTCAATCGACATTGAAGGGCGTTCGAGCTGGTCAAGTATCTCATGGTCCGCCAATGGGTAAAGGTAAGCAGCTGCAGAAAGATCTGCAGAATCGGTATTCCTCTTGAAATCCAATGTATCTGTCCTTATGCCGTAAAGCAAAGCAGTTGCAAGAACCTGTTCGATCTCGATGTTCAATTCCTGCAGGTATTTGGTAAGGATAGTTGCAGATGCTCCCACATTAGGACGAATATCCACAAAATCAGCATCTATCTCAGCATCACCCAATGGATGATGGTCCAGAACAATACCAAGATGCATTCCAGGGGATAACATATTATTAGCACCCGGAACCGCACAATCCACCATTGCGATATCAGAAAAATCAGAAAGGCTATGCTCTTCCATTCTGTTAAGGTCGATACCCAGTAAGTTCACGAATGCCTTGTTCTCCTGATGTCCGATCTCACCATGATACAATATAGAGGACTTAACATCAAATGAATCCGCGATTTTTTGCAGTGCAAGTGCACTGGAAATAGCATCCGGATCTGGATTGTCGTGAACTACGATAGCAAGTGCATTGCCGGACATATCCTTGAACCATTGGGACAGCTTGTTCCCACGGTGAACCACCTCTGCACGTCCAAGCGATCTTGCAAGCGATTTTGCAACCAATCGGGATGGCATCAACACAAGGTCTGCACCGAGAGCTTCCATCTCCTGCAGATTGATGGCATCAGATGCCCTTGCCACACAATAAGCATCATTTATGCCCAAAGTGGGTATTATCTCAAGTGCCTTTTTGTTGGCCTCATTGTCAGAACTAAGAACAAGAACGCCTGTAAGCTCTTTGAGGTTCAATTGTTTGTAGACCTCAGGGTCAGAAATATCCCCTGCAATAGCCTCATAAGCATCTTCGCGTAGCGTTTCAACTTTTTGCGAATCCTTATCAACGATTATAAGGTCTTTATCGAGCTCACGGAGCTCCTTTGCGACAGCAAAACCGATACTGCCACTTCCCAAGATCAGATAAGTGGGATTTTGCCACTTCTTGTCCGGGACATCTATTTCTTTTAAAGTGGGTATATTGATACCTCCTCGTAAGCTATAATTCATTGTTCGCTATTAAGCGTCTTTCGGAAAATGTATATATATTTGAACGCATCCACCGGAAATGAAGACATGTCCGATCCGCACTCATAGAAGTCAAAAGAACAAGATTGATAGAACTAAATATGATGCAAACAGAAGAATATATGAGGAACATGAAGGGGATCACATCTTCAAGGATGAAAGCGATCGATGAGAATTGTGAGCACTTGGGATTAAAGGGACTCCAGCTTATGGAAAATGCCGGAGCTGCCATTGCCCATGAAGTGAAGGAACGCATTCAAAAAGGAAATGTGCTCATCGTTGCAGGAAGGGGGAATAACGGTGGCGATGCTTTTGTTGCTGCCAGACATCTGGTATACGACCCTGCAATTACAGTCAATATTGCACTCATTGGATCGGCTTCGGGAATAAGGACCCAGGATTCAATGCACAATTTCGATCTTCTTGAACATTGTAGAATTGAGGGGTTCATTGAGATAACAGATCCCCAACAGCTTAAAGCAACTGGCTGGCTTGACGACGCAGACCTGATAGTGGATGCATTACTTGGAACAGGCATCACCGGAAAGTTAAGGAAAACTGAAGCAACAGTGATAGACCTTATCAACGATTCAAAGGTCCCGGTAGTTGCTGTTGATGTTCCTTCAGGATTCGATCCCGATGGAGGGAAATTCGATCGATCGGTCCGTGCGGATGTTACCCTCACTTTTCACAGGATGAAAAAGGGACTGGCATCAGACCATGCTAAAGAATACACATCCGATGTCAAGGTCATCAATATAGGAGTTTGTGAGGATGCTGAGATCTATGTTGGAAAAGGAGATATCGCTGCATTCCGAACAAGAGGGAGAGATAGCCACAAAGGGCAACATGGAAGGATGCTCATTATCGGAGGCGGGCCTTACTCCGGTGCCCCTGCACTCACTGCAATGGCAGCATTGCGTACCGGTGCAGACATAGTGACAGTGGTAGCTCCTGCAAATGTTGCAGACACCATAGCTTCATTCTCACCGAACATCATTGTGAAAGCCCTTTCTTCCAATGTCCTGTGTGAGGAGGATATTGACACCGTTGCCAAACTCATAGAAGGCCATGACGTAGTGGTCATGGGAATGGGACTTGGAAGGGACGAGCGGACGAAAGATACTGTCTCGAAGATCGTTCCCCTTTGCAAAAAAGTGGTTGTCGATGCAGACGGACTTTACGGGATAGCCCTTCCTGTGCCGGAAGACATTGAGATGATCATCACGCCCCATGCAAGAGAATTTACTGCACTGGGTGGAAATGGTAAAGAGGACGCCCTTGAGTTCTCAAAGAAGAACAATGTAACTGTCCTGCTTAAGGGCAGAGAGGACCACATAAGCAACGGAGAGCGGGTCGCCATCAATCAGACCGGAAATCCGGGAATGACGGTCGGCGGCACAGGAGATGTCCTTGCCGGAATTACAGGAGCTCTTTTTGCAATTGCGCCTGCGATGGATGCGGCATGTGGTGCAGCTTATATTAATGGAGTAGCTGGAGACCTTGCTTTTGAAAGACGGGGGCACGGGTTGCTGGCAACAGATATTATTGATATGATAACAGAAGTAATGAAATAAAGGGAGTGGGAATATGGATACAGAAAGAAAAATAATAGTCGATATCGAAAGGAACCGGGTTCGTGTAGTAGTAAGTCATGGAGAGGACGAGGAAATAGTCAAGCTCTCGATCCCTGAAGCACGGGAACTCATGTCAAAAATGCAAGATACAATTCTTGATTATGACCAGAGGAAACAGGTGCGTATCGATTAAATATTGGAGAAATGGTAATGCAGGAATTCAGTCACATTAAAGATGACCGTGCTTACATGGTCGACATAAGTAACAAAGACACGGTTGTCAGGTATGCGATAGCTTCCGGAAAAATAAAACTTCACGACGAAACTGTCGAGAAGATACGCAGTGGAAGTGTGGAAAAAGGAAACGTCCTTGCCACAGCGAGGACCGCTGCCATACTTGCAGTAAAGAGAACGCCGGACCTGATACCGATGTGCCACCAGATACCGATCACTTCCGTAGACGTGGAATTTGAAATCGGGGAAGGTGATGTTACTGCTAACGTTGAAGTAAGGTCCGTGGGCAGAACAGGTGTTGAAATGGAAGCACTTACAGGGGTTTCAGTTGCACTTCTTACGGTATGGGACATGGTAAAGTCTGCTGAAAAGGACAATACCGGCAATTACCCATCAACTGCCATTGAGAATATCCATGTTGTAAGAAAAGTGAAAGAGATCATTACAAACCAATGACTTTTAATGGTTCAATGTAGATAGGAAAGTTCATTGGCTGATAATTCGATTACTACAAAACGAGACAAGAGAGGTACATCATTTGAAGATCATAGCAGGACCTGCATCACAGTTACTTGCATCACGTGTGGCAAGAGAACTAAATATGGAACCAACACTTTGCGAATTCAACCGTTTTCCCGACGGAGAGGTCTATACAAGGATAATCGAAGATATTGTCGATGACGTGACCATTATACAGAGCACACCCACAGACGCAGACCTTGTATCCCTGTTACAGCTTATCGATGCTTGCGAGGATGCACCCACGATCACAGTGGTCATACCTTACATGGGTTATGCAAGACAGGATAAGGCGTTCAGATCTGGAGAAGCTATCAGTGCACGTGCAATTGCACGGACCATCCATGCTGACAGGGTCATCACGGTCAATATTCATGAGAAGAGCGTGCTCGAACACTTCAATGCGGATTCTTTTGACCTTGACGCATCCCATTTGATAGGGAATTACATCAGATCACTGGGCCTAGAAGACCCCCTTATCATCGCGCCTGACAAAGGAGCTATTGCCCTTGCAGAAAGTGCCGCAGCAGATGTGGGGATCGAGTACGATTACCTTGAGAAGACCAGACATTCCGGGGACACTGTCACCATCAAGACGAAGAACATCGATGTCACAGGGAAAGAGATCATTCTCATCGACGATATGATCGCCACGGGAGGCACTATGGCAGAGTCCATAAAGCTGCTTCGCAGCCAGGGCGCCAAAGATGTTTACATCGCATGCGTGCATCCTGTGCTTACCAAGAACGGAGTATTAAGGCTTTACAATGCTGGCGTCCATGAGATCATCGCATCGGACACTCTTGAAAAAGCACAAAGCACCATCAGTGTTGCTCCGCTTATTGCTGATTTCCTGAAGAACCTCTGAGAAATATAAACATACCGAAGTGGTTTACCATGGCGTTACCCGATATATGCCCACAGGACAACGAACACCGATGTAAGAAAGAGCAATGCTACCTCTACCATATAGACTGGCGTACAGGGGAAGAGAACTGTTCCATCGGATACCGTGGGACTCACACACAAAGCGATCCGATAGGAACTACTCGCGACACCTACGCTGAAGAGACTCGCAAAAGACTTGGACATAGCTCTGAGGCAACCATCGAGATGCATACGCCAGAAATTTTCACGATCAAAAAAGAGACCATCGAAGAAAAGAGAGAGATGGTCACCCATATTAGTGAGATAATAGAAACCATTGTGATGGAATCAAAGGATACCACTGTGATAGAATCACATGTGTCAGATCCCAAAACAGAAATGGCCGATGAGGCCACCCCTTCGGAAGAAGATACCGACAAAAAAGACAAGTTAACCAAGATGATGGACCTTGAAGAGATTTCCGAGGATTATGAGAAGGACTTTTGGAAATAAACATCATTCACTCTAATTTTTTTCTTGATCGATACAACTTCAGCTTGCAGACCATTTGCCCATTAGACCTTCATGGATGAGGACTTAAATGGTTATATAATAAGAGAACATCCATTTAAAGAGATGAAAAACGAACATGTCTGCGATATCTACGAGGCACTCCTCGAAAAGATAGGACATCTTCAATGGTGGCCTGCAGATACTCCTTTTGAAGTTGTGATAGGCACAATACTGACACAGCAGACAAAATGGACCAATGTCGAGAAGGCTATAGAAGGTCTGAAGAAGTATGATCTGATAGAACCTGATAAACTTGCGAGAGCTGACCTGGGACTTATTGAAGAACTTGTCAGAGGTTGTGGTTTTTACCGACAGAAAGCAAAACGTCTGAGAGATATTGCAGGCTTCTTTGCAAGGGAAGGAATGGATAATATCCTTTCCATGCCAACAACCGAATTACGCAACCTCATGCTTTCCCTCAATGGTGTGGGAAATGAGACTGCTGATAGTATCGTCCTTTACGCTGCTGACAAGCCGAAATTCGTGATCGATGCTTATACAACAAGGATGATGAAATGTATCGGTATTGAAGGCAATTATATGCAACTTCAGGAGATGTTCGAAAAGAGCCTTCCTGAAGATGTGCCGCTCTATAAAGAATACCATGCATTGATAGTGGAATATGCTAAGAACTACTGTGGAAAGAAACAGTGCGACGACTGTGTACTGACCAAAGGGAGAGGACTAAAAATGGAAAAAGAGACCTACCTCCAGATATATCAGCAGGTAAACACACTTGAAGATATAGATATATTAGCGATTGAATTTGAAGAAAGCACAGGGGTCATTGCAGCGATCCTCAATCAGAAAACGGTCTCAAAGGTCAAAAGGAAGATGGGGCAGCTTCAGAATAAAGCAAAGAACTTCCGATACCTCTGGGAAAAGGGCATGACCATCAATACGCTGGCACAGAATAATGATGTCCCAGCTACTTTAATGGCAAGTGTGATCATCAAGGAACTGGGTTACTCTAAAAAGCATGTCCTCAAGAATCTGGACACACTGGACAACAGAAGACTTGCGATCGAAATAGAAGATGCGACCAACTCGGACCATTTCTTCTCCCCCAAAGCCCATGCACTTCAGGTTATAAAAGGAAAGATGGGAGAGGACATTATAGGCAAATGGCTTGACCACCACAAGTTAGGTTACAGCACTGAAGAAGACCTGAGAGAACTGGGAATGCAGAAGACACCTGATTTTTTTCTTGACAAGACCCTCTATGTTGATGGTACTGAGATCGAGTGGATAGAAAGTAAGGCAATGTTCGGGGATGAAAAGGAGCACACCTACTATTTTAAAAAGCAGTTTCAGCATTATGAAAGGGACTATGGCACAGGAATGGTAATCTACTGGTACGGCCACCTTGATACCATAGAATTTGAAGGCAACCTTATACGTGACCACACTTTTTACATGGACCTGGATGCAAAAATAGATGCAGAAATAGACGAACTTCTGAGTTCAACCCTTTGAACAAAATAACTCACTTTCTTTTTATGTCCATGATGCTTAGTGTATGAACGTGGGAGACCTCTTCTTCCTCATATGACACTGCGCCATCCATTATTGAGGCATGCGTACCTATCATCTCAAGCATGTCAGAGACTTCATCGAAACCCGGAGCACGCAGGTTGCTCATTTCGAAAATATCCATCAGAGCGGTTATTGCAGGCCTTTCAGTATTTGCTTTGATACGGGTCATATAGATAAGTTTGTTTAGTACTATTAAAACCTGCCGAGATAGAAATATTATAGGTACATTGGATAAAT
>Ga0255366_10006_pt2 | contig 27581 bp, 30 predicted proteins | sample ANMaggSeSYBR01C4_FD_182086 | JGI IMG/M metagenome (GOLD analysis project Ga0255366, IMG submission 182086) | Sediment cell enrichment communities from methane seep in Santa Monica Basin, California, United Staets - ANME aggregate JGI... | ecosystem: Environmental > Aquatic > Marine > Cold seeps >... | reverse complement strand
GATAGTCAACCTTTCCACTCTCGACAAGGATGATTTCGATAATGCTCTCGATGTCATGAAATATGCTGCATCAGGTGGCATGTGCATAAGTCCTAACATTAAGATATTCGAAGAGGATTCTGATTCCGGGGTATATGTGCCTGAAGGTAGTGTGGGCATAGCAACGGTTTGCAGTATTACCTATGACGGTGTGCTTCTCAGAAATGGCATCCCTGTAAAACCGGCATATGGTGGTATATTGGAAATGGAGCATAACGACCCCGTGCAATTCAGGGACCTTATCTCATACTCCGGTACTTCCATTGATCCGGTAAAGATATTCATGATCAGGCATGCAACTTCAGTTCTGGACGTGCTCGATACGGGTAACGGTCGCATTCTTGCTAACATACGCACAATTCCATCTTCTGCAGTTGAAAAAGCAAAGGATGTCTTACATCAGCTTGAGGCTTCCGGCATAGGTAATGTAATGAACATTGGCTCTTCGGCTTATGATCTATGTGGTGCTCCGGTTGAAGAAGGTTTATCCGGGATCCTTGTAGGCGTTGGCGTGAACATGATCTCTGCTGTAGAGGAAGCAGGTATTCAGGTATCAACAAGCCCTGTCTCAAAAGTACTGGATTATAAGAAGATGTCAAAGCTCTGATATTGTTCAAGCTTCACTGAGGACGATGTAAGGTACATTCTCTTCTTCCCATTCCATTATCGAACTATATAGCTCGGTCTTCTTGAACATTGTTATATCATAGGCAAGCCGAAGGCTTCTGTCTATTATTCCTTCGTTCGTATGGTGTGCATCCGAATTGCCAAAGATCTCCCGTAGCCCGAATGCCAGTATCTCCACAACATCGTGACCGGAACATATCTGCCAGGGGTCGTGATCCTCATTGAGCATTTTCATAAGTTTTTTGCGTATGATCCTCTCATTCAGGGAATGCCTTTGTGAGTTGACCTTTACTTCTCGTATGAGACGTTTGATGTTTATTGATAGTGGCTGTACTTCCATGAATTGTTCAAAATCGACATCTTTGAACCTAAGAGACAGTTTATCTTTGCCAGAGGACGAAAGCCATCTGAAAAGCCCCAATGGCATTGCTGTGTAGAGCAAGAGTTGTCTTATGGGCATATGAAGCGCTTCGACTTTGTATGGTGATGTGAATTCTTCAAGAAGACGTTCCAGTGCTTCTGATGCAATAAGCATTGTCTCAAGATCATGAGTGTCAGTGACAAGCACATCACTATTCTTGTTCCTTATTCCGTCTACCCTCCAGAAATCGGCATCTACTATGGTTAAAATCCCTTCTATCTTTGACCGTTTAAGGGTCTGTATGACCTTTATAGCATTTTCCTTACCATTGGCGGGGATGACCTTGCATCTTTTATCATCCACAAATCGCTGGTAGAGCCTCATGTCGGTGCTGCCTTCGATTATCAAGACACTACCCCTGAACTGGGTTCGCATCATTCGAACGTTGTTCGCGATATCGTCAGCTGTCAAGTATCTCTTCATTATCGCGTCCTCTAAGCTCAACGGTAAGGTCCCAGCGGTCATGAATTATCTGTGGCGAATGTGTGGCTATCAGGACATCAAAACCTGCGAGCTGTGTTATTGCCTGTAAGTCTCTTAGGAACTGTTGTTGCCATAGGACATGTAGTGATATTTCGGGTTCATCAATAAGTATCAAAGCTTCAGGTTCTACATGGAACAACAGCTCGTAGAACAGTACCAGTTCCTGCTGTTCTCCGGATGAGAGCTTGGTCGGTGAAAGGGGCATGTTTTCTGCCGTTGTAAAAACAAAACCATTTTTTTTGCTGACCGAGAGTTTCTTGTAAAGGAATCTGCAATTGATTATTTTTATAAGGAGGTCTATTCTTTGAGTAAGATCATTGAATACGCTGAGCTTTTGTTTGACATCTTCTATGTAAAGCTGGAGAAAATTCCTGTTGCTCTCATCGATATCTGTGATCTCTTCTATATCAAGACCGCCTTCTGCCTCAATAAATCCTGCCTCGATCAGTTGTTTTCTTTTATCTTCCAGTTCGGTAAGTTCGACCTTTAGTTCTTCTATGGATGTATCCAAATGTTTACTGCCCGTCTTTAGCAGCCTCGAAGGGAATGTGCGGTCAAGAGATTGCGAAAGTGCTGCATATTCTGCAAGTTTCTTCTGCATGGAGGCTGCAAGTTCATCGGAATAACTGATAACAGATGGTATTACAGATGTTCTTCTTTCTGTCTCTACGGATTGGGAGAATGAAATACTCAGCAGTCGTTGTGTCTTAATGAAACAGATGTTGATGGAAGCCAGAACTTCCTTGAGCCATGCAGGTTCATCTTTTCTTTTTTGTGGGAGCTTGTCACTGAAAAGACTCATGACCTCCTCGGATGTGAGCTTTTCCTGTGTAGTGAAATGTACCCAGGTGTTATCATCTATCTTCTCAAGCTCAGGTATCATGTGCTCGACCTTAGGTGTCGAGAAAACTTCTTCAATATCAATAGGTTTGACTGTATAACGAACCTTCTTCTTTGTAGGTTTGAGCCATTCGAATGCCAGTTCACGATAACTACTGTTCTCGGCTTTGATGGGACCAAGTTCATCCAGGTGCAGTTTCTTTCTTACTAAAAGTCTGCTCCGGTCACTGAACTCAATTTCTAGCCTGCTGAACGGAATGCGGTAAAGCTCATAATAGTTGGAACGGAACAGCGAGTTCAATATCTGAAGCAGGACCGTCTTACCAATACCGTTCGGTCCGTGGAGAATAGTGATATGCTCTTCTGTGTTCAACGGAACATCATGGTCGAACGTTCCAAATAGGTTCTTAACAACGATTCTCTTTATTTTCATGAAAGCTCCCCAAAGCATCTCTAAAAACGAATATGATACTACAACATTAGTCCCGATGATTAATAAAATCTCGTTTTTGTTTTATATAGTTTGCTTTAATGTGTGGGAAATTGGTCATGGATAAAAATAGCCAATAGTTGCACCAATGGTAAAGCCAAGTGCCATCAAAAACGCTCTTTTTATCACTGATCTGAATTGAGGTTCTTCGCTCATGAAATAGACTATGGGGATTCCCATTATGAATGTGATAAGTCCCCATACAAGGGGATGTAATGTTGAATGTGACATGCTATAAAACTGAGTGGAATATATTAAAAATTTACCGAAGAACTTTGATCTGGCAAAATGTCTTCTTTTTTACCATATGATCATAAAAAACGAAAGTTCCTCCACGCCGATCCTGGCGTGAAGGCAAAAAAGAAAAGTGAGATGCTAAATTACATCTCGAGCAGAATTCTTGCGATGTCGCTACCAACATCGGTGGTAGTGTTTGAGCCGCCCATGTCGTAGGTCTGGACCTTTGCTTCGAGGATGTTCTTCTCGATAGCTGAGACGATGGCATCTGCTGCTTCCTTCTCACCGAGCTGTTCAATGAGCATTGAACCTGCCCAGATGGTTGCGATAGGATTAACCTTGTTCTGTCCCTTGTACTTTGGTGCTGAACCGTGGATAGGCTCGAACATGCTGGTACCGTTAGGGTTGATGTTTCCGCCAGGTGCGAGTCCGAGACCGCCCTGTACCATTGCGCCAAGGTCAGTGATGATGTCACCGAACATGTTAGGTGTGACTACGATATCGAACCATTCTGGGTTCTTGACGAACCACATTGTAATAGCATCGACATAGTTGAAGTCTGTCTTAACATCGGGGTGCTTGGCTGCGATAGTGTTGAACTCCTCTCTCCAGAATCCATAGATGTCTGAAAGGACGTTCGCCTTGTCAACTGATGAAACGTGCTTGTCGCTCTTCTCAGCAAGGTCGAAGGAGTAGTCAATGACCCTCTGGGTACCTTCCTTTGAGATCATGCCTATCTGGTATGCGATCTCTTCGCTGTCGGTCTCAATATCGAGTCCGAATCTTGCAGAGTACAGTGTCCTTGAGACCTCGAGCAAGTCCTTGCTAACTCCGGTCTTTGCACGTCCGCCAATACCGATATAGAAATCCTCGGTGTTTTCCCTTACAACAGTGAAGTCGATGTCTGCTGGGGTCTTGCCTTTAAGCGGGCACCAGACGCCTTCCAGAAGCTTGATAGGGCGTAGGTTGATGTACTGGTCGAAGTAGAACCTTGCAGCGAGCAGGATACCTTTCTCAAGCACACCAGGTGCGATCCTGTCGTCCCCAATGGAACCAAGGTAGATCGCATCATATGCTGAAAGCTCTTTGAGCGTATCTTCGGAGATAAGCTCTCCTGTCTCAAGGTAGTGGTCAGCACCCTGTGGGTACTCTATCCAGTCAACATCGAATCCAAATTTCTCTCCAGCTGCATCGATTACCTTCTTACCCTCGGTAATGATCTCAGGGCCTATACCGTCACCCGGCAGGACCGGAATTTTATATTGTGCCATGTTTTTCCTCCTTATTAATTATGTAAAATCTATTTTTTTTATATTTTAGTCGGTCAGCAAAAAACTCAACAAAATATCAAATCAAAAACAAGGAATCGAAAGATCAGTTAATGATCTTCCTTGTGTATTCCTTTAAACCGCCGGCATCTACGATCCCGCGGACAAAATCAGGTAAAGGTGTAGCCTGGTATTTCTCACCTTTTGTAAGGTTCTCAATAATACCGGATGCAATGTCAACGGTAAGCTCGTCTCCATCGTCGATCTTGTCAGTGTCAGGGCATTCCAGAAGCGCAACCCCGATATTGATCGCATTCCTGAAAAAGATCCTTGCGAACGACTTTGCGATGACGCAACCTACCTTTGATCCCTTAAGGGCAATAGGTGCATGTTCCCTTGAAGAACCACAGCCAAAATTGTTACCTGCAACAACGATGTCGTTTTCCTTCACATCCCCTGCAAAATCAGGGCGTACGCCGATAAAAGTATATGGGGCAAGTTCCTCTGGTGTGTTCATCACGAGGTATCTGCCCGGGATGACTGCATCAGTGTCCACGTCATCTCCGAATTTCCAAACTCTTCCTTTCATTATGATCACCGGTGATATTCTAATTATAAATGCGATATCCTATGCTCTGATTATAACGTTTAGTTATTTAAGTACTTTCTACCGGCATAGCACTGCCGGTATAAAAAGTTGGTGCAGTTCTCTTAAGCAAAACGCTTGACATTCAGGTCAATTCCATCGACAAGGGCCGTTGGGCCAGTAATTATACCATCAAGGTGCAGGTCAACTTTCACATCGCCTCCAAAGGTGGAATTATCTCCCAATGCAATATGTATCGTTCCTCCCACTTTTTCATCTTCGAGGATGACTCCGATAAGGCGTGCTGCAGGATTTATCCCTATGCCGAGTTCTGCAATATTACGCCCGTCATTACCCACACTCTCCACCATTGCCTCGAGTTTCTCCGCGCCTTCCCCTTCAAAGCTCACTGCTGAACGGTTCTTTATCTCCACTATCAATGGCTTATCCAGTAACCCGATACCTCCCATAGAGCCATCAATGACAGCCCTGCCGTTCACATTCTTCGGGGCAATGTACATCTCTCCTGCCGGAAGATTGGATGTCGTACCTTTCTCATGGCACATTCCTGTATCGGCCATCCATTCACACCCTTCCACATCAAGGACAAGGTCTGTTCCCTTCTCAGTGATGATACGAACCTCTTTCGATCCTTTAAGCGTCTCCAGAAGTTCGTCCGCAAGCTTTCCGATATCCTCATAATTCGCATTCAAACCACCTTCCTGCATCATGGTCAGATTGATCCCTGGCATCGTGGCTGTCCGGGTACCGTTATCAGAAGCTTTCTTACGCGCCTGGGTATGGGTCAGTGACTATGAAGCAGGGGCAAGAACTACATCTGCGTTTTTCATGGCCTCCGCCACAAGTGCAGGCGGTTCAGCACTGTGCTGCTTTCTGGGTTCCATTGTAAGCAATATGGCCTCACAACCCGCATCCACTGCGGAATCATAGAGTGCCTTTGAGATTATCTCATCGGTGCATGTATCGGTGACTATAAGCACTGTCTCACCCTTCTTCGCACCCATGCAGGTGTTAATTACCATGTCTGCGCTTTTCTTAAGTTCCATTAAATATCCCTCCGGTTCAATGCATTTGGCTCATTGCCGCCATGCCAGCTATATCTTGGTCTCACTTTAACAAGATGCGTGCTCTCTGATGTATCATCAACAACAAAAGCAATACCTCGTTCGGCTCCCATTTTCTTTATGGAATCTCCTATGTTCTCTCTCATATATGTAGGACGCATGGCTTCCAGGGCCTCGATATCGTCCTTTGCTGTTAGCCTGTGGCACATCACAAGGTCTGACTGGGAGATTATATCCGGATGAAGTGCCGCAGGTCTCTGGGTTGCAAAGATTATGGACAATCCCGGTTGTCTTCCCTGCCGCACCCATTCATTGATAAGGACCTCGGATGCAAGTGTTTTCCCTTCAGAAGGCACGAAAAGGTGCGCTTCATCTATGAACATCCAGACCATGGGCATCTCCTGCACGACCTCTCCGTCCCCCATACTCATTCTCTCATAGGTGCGTCTCTCCTGCAAGCGTTTGGCATAGATGTCCCTTGAAATGATCGCCACCACAGCAGAGCGTACGATGTTGTTCTCTATGGAACTCATGTCAAGTATGGCGGTGGAGCCGCTCTTGATAAGCTCTGAAAAACCGCTTGCGTTCTTCTCAAAGATCCCCCAGGAAGCAGCTGTCCTGAAATAGTTCTCTGCTGCCATTTTAGTTATCTCATCCGACCTCTCATCCTCATTTATCCTGCTGACAACATCCCCCAGGGAGAACTCATTCTCTGCTTCACGCATGTCCTCAATGGTCCTTACAAGCAGAACTCCAAGAGGGGATGTTTCCTCGATATTGAAAAGGTCGCACCAGTCATACCCCTGTAAGTGAGCAACAGGAACTGAAAAAGGTATGACGTCAATATGCCGTTTAGTATATTCATCCACATGTCCTGCAGGCACGAACACATTGACATCGAATCCTTTTGGTTCTGATCCCCACTCCTTGAGCAGTTCCTTTTGCGGTTCGTTGCCTCTGGCAAGGGTCCAGAATATTCCCATGGTGTCAATGACAAGAGTCGCTATGTTCTTCTTGATCTCCTGTGGAAGCAATGCCATCTCTTCGATCAAAGTTCCCATGGTATAGGATTTGCCGTATCCCCGTTTACCGCATATAAGGATGGCATGGGGTTTGAGGGCATCGATGGCAACATGGGAGCCTGAAGAACGGTCAAGAGCGAGATATCTCCCGATATTGAGAACTCCCTCCTCGTTGTCATCTCTCCTGCCGAGTATGTATTGCTTCTTCACAACACCGGCATTAATGTCATCCTTTGGTTTTATCATTTAGTTCTAATCAATAGCTAAACATATATGATTTTTCTTTGGTGAGCTCACATGTCAGAATATTTCGTATGTAGTGTGCAAAAGGTCCGTTCTTATTTGCCAATAAGGAAAGCAGTGCATATCAGTGGGTCTCTTTTTCCATTGACAGCTATCTATTTTGGCAAGAATGTTGCAATGGGGATTGTAAGTGCTCTTCTCATTCTTTTTTTGGTTGCAGAGTTTGTCAAACCGACATTAAAAGAATATTCCTTCTTCTCTTCCCTCTGGCGTGAAAGCGAATCTGAGGGCTTTGCATTGGCACCTTTTTTGTATCTGATCTCGATCTTTGCCCTCCTGCTTCTTTCCTTTAGGTTGAACGAAGGTATTTGTTATGCATCTATAATTGTGCTTGGCATGGGGGATGGGCTTTCAACGATCTTCGGAGTACATGGGAAAATGTGCTATGGAGGTTCCTCTAAAACGGTGGAAGGCACTCTTGCAGGGCTGATCGGTGCTATCATTTTCAGCTATCCGCTTGTGGGATATCTGTCGATAGTCGGTGGGCTTGCGGGAATGTATCTTGAATTGAGGTCTAAAAAGCTGGATAACATAACAGTTCCTTTTTCAGCTCTGTTAGCTATGCTTATTGTACAGGCATTGGTAAATGCTTATATATAACCGAATTAATATATTGGCAAGTCATTATTAGTGGAGTTGTGAACATGGTCCCCTATCAGCATCTTTTGATTATCTCATGCCTCATTCTGTCCATTGCAGCCTCTGGATGTACGGATATCGGTAATGATGTGGATGAGCTTGGGGACTCGATATCTCAGGGAAGGGCAGACCTTCAGTTCTTACAATGGGCAGCCAATTCCACTGGGATCATCCTTGATGATTATGGCAATATCAAGAATGCAACTTCTGAGCGAAACACTGTTTTGATGGAAGAATCTGGCAGGGCCTTGAAGGAAGATTCAGAGAAAGCTCTCACTGAGCTGGACAGCTTTTCAGTTTCTCCTCCCCTTCAAGATGTAGTGGCCGAATACAGGGATTTTCTGCAACGGTCCTATAATTTTGGGGATTTCGTAGAAACCAACTCTCAGACCTTAGATCTTGAAGCACTGGATAAGACCCTTGAGATGATAAATGAAACTTCAGACCTGTTCAGTGAGATCTCAGAGATGGCTGAACAAAGAAATTAAGCCCTTTGAAGTGGTACTCGAATGGTTGCAATACTGCATTTTTGTAACACATCCTTCATCGTTACAATGATAAAATATAAAATATGCCATTGAGTTCCGGCCGAGTGCCGCATCAATGGCGCTTATGAAAAATGCAAGGGCATTTATGACAAAATAAGGTCTAGCTTGCCTGTCCTGGCTCCCAACTTAATTTCCTGTGCGATCCTCTTTCCTGTGGAAAGATCTTCCTCGATCATGTCTGAGTAGGGGGAGCCTGATGTGTAGAGATTGGTGCCTGCAACTATACGGGCAGAGATCTCAAAGACCTTGATCTCAAGTTTGTCAGTGAACACGGTCTCAAGACAGAACGGTCCGATCATACCGCCAAACAGGCCGAGGGACTCCTCAACAACCTTCTCTCCAAGTGCGAATATGCGTGGCAACAGTGATTCCCTTGCGACAAGGGGGACATTTCCTGTAACTACGTATGTAGGGTGAATGCCTGCGTCTTCAAGTTCCTTCGGGGACCCGAGCCTGAATATCTCGTCAGCGTTCGACTCGACCCTGCGGTCCATACTGAGCATCTCAAGTATTCCTTCGCTTAACTTGTATCCTTCTTCTCTTATTGGGGAGTAGAAGAAGTGGAGATAATAACGCGTACCGACAATGAATTCCTGTACTGTGTGCTTCTCGTTAGGGTCAATATATTGCTTGAACTCTTCATAGTCCTTGGCAATAAAGAATCCCCTGCCACCTTTTGCACCATGGTACTTGACCATTACCGGGCTTTCGATCTTTTCAGGATCTACTATCTTTGGCATGTGGATACCTGCGCCTTCAAGCCATTCTCTTTCCTTGTCCCTGTCAGACTCCCATTCAAGTACTGCCCTGTTCCCAAAGGTTGGTACGGCTAACTCGGCGAAACTTTCTGTACCCATATATTCAACAAAAGAACCGTGAGGTATTATAATAGCGTTCTTGCTGACAAGTTCTTCCGCTATCTTTGATATGTCGGAATAGCTTTCTACGACAATATACTCGTCAGGTTTTGCTTTTGGAAATGCATCATAAAAACGTGGTGGCTGACCCACACAAATCCCTATTGTTCTTAGTCCCTCTTTTCGTGCTCCATCGAATATCTGGAGGCTTGAGTGTGAGCAAACAGTTGCAATAGCAAGATCATTTAGATCATATTTGCTGATTATCTCAGAGATTTGTTGTTTTGATATCATAGTTTCGCCTCAAAAATTTACAACAAATTGTATTATCTGTTATTTAACTTTACGGCATAAATAAACAATGGATAGAAATATCCTAGTCCGTTAGGATATTTGGACTGTCCTCCATTTATATAGAATTTACTAATTTAAATCGGAACTATATTATAGTGAAAGTTCCATATGTGCCATAAGTGATCCCATGAGAGTTGCACTTAAAATCGCATACATAGGGTCGAATTTCCGCGGGTCCCAGGTCCAGCTTAATGATCCGACCGTGGAAGGCGAACTTTTCAAAGCATTGAAAGAACTTGGGATCATAGAAGATCCACGATCGGCTAATTTTATAAGTTCGGGAAGGACAGATTCAGGTGTACATGCCATGGGGCAGGTAGTGGCCTTCGACACGGATGCACCAAACCTTGCAATGCCCCGTGTTATAAATTCCATACTTCCAGGCACGGTCTGGGCATGGGCGCATGCGATAGTTCCTGATAATTTTGATCCCCGAAGGCATGCCTTAAGCCGCAGCTATCGTTATATACTGTATGGTGAGCAGTTCGACATTTCCAAGATCCGTTCCGCATCAAAGCTCCTTATTGGTTCTCACGATTTTGCTAATTTTTGTACTTCCAGGGGGGAATGTAAGGAGGCCGTTAGGATCGTTGAACGTATTGACATAAGGGTCAGTGGCAATATAACCCGCATAGATGTCGAAGCTAACAGTTTCCTCTGGAACATGGTTCGCAAGATAGTGTCTGCTTTGATGATGGTGGGAAGCGGTGTCCGTGACGAAGAGTGGCTTGCTCAGATGCTAGATCCGGAATCATATGAAGAAGGGCTTGAACCGGCACAAGCTTATGGTCTGGTTCTCATGGATGTGAAGTATCCGATCCCTCTCGAATGGGTAGAAGATGGCTATGCAATACGAAGGGCACATGAACGTGTACACGATCATCTTGTTCGCTACCAGGTAATGGCAGATATACTCAGTCATCTGTTCCCTTCGGAATCTTCCGATGAGCTACTATGAGTGCGGAACATTCTATTAGTCTCAATGGGCTGGATATTCCTTATAGTCTCAACTATGGTGGGGTGAAGGCCCCAAGACTGAAATATAGTTCTGGCAAACTGGAGGTATCGGTACCTAAAAATTTCGAAAGATCCGAAGAGCTCCTCCATAAACATAAATTGTGGATCTACAGGAGACATGTGGAATATACAAATACTATTCATGAATCTTCCTCAAAGGAACTTCTGAATAGGTCGGAGGAAGAATTTATGAAAATTGTGATGTATCATGTCAAAAACATCTCAGATGAACTTGGAGTAATACCTGAAAAAGTGACCTTTCGTAAAATGAAGACCAAATGGGGCAGTTGTAGCTCAAAGAAAAGGGTGAACCTCAACAGGCATTTAATACATCTCCCCGAATCTTTCATTGAATATGTGGTCTTCCACGAGATGGCACATTTGATCGAACTAAATCACAGCCTCCGTTTCTGGAATGTCATTGATTCAAAATATGCAGACCGGAAAGAATATGACCGTCAGCTTTCAGCATACTGGCATCTGATTAAAGAGACCAATTGATGCTGAAACCCCGGTATTAATTCCCTTTACTTTTGCAGTACCGTTATCTTGCGTGTGAGGCTTTTGTGTACTCTTTGCAAGTATCTGTCCTTTATGGTAAAGCCTGCCTTCTCTACAAGCTCAGCGACATCTATCTCTGAAACGATTATGGCCAGTTTTCCCGGTTTCAAAACCCTGAACATTTCCGCAAACGAGTATTCGTAAAGGTGATGCAGGGATTCTCCCTCTATCCTTGCTGACCTTCCGTATGGTGGGTCGGCAATGACCGCATCTACTGACTCATCCACAAGGGGGACTTTACAGGCATCTCCCATCATCATGGTCTGGTCTGCATTGAAGTGCCGAAGGTTCATGTCTGCCCCAACAGCTATCTTGTAACGCACCTCCAGTCCGAGCACAGTAGCTCCCACAAGGCCTGCTTCAACGAGTATCCCCGCTGTTCCGCAGAACGGATCGAATACCACATCTCCCTCTTTTATCAATGCCATGTTCACAAGAGCCCGTGCAACACGTGGACGCAAGACCCCCGGGTAAAAGAATGGCTTCTTATGCGGTGCCCGTTCTTCGTAAGCACTTCTGTCCACTGAAGCGATAACACTGCCTAAAACACATTTTTCAGAAAGGATGGCTCGGAATTCAACATCAGGGTCCTTTAGGTCTGCATTGAATCCCTTCCTGTATATGGCTCCTCCAACACGTCTTTCGATATCAACACATTTGATGGTCGTATTGTGCCTGACACGTTTTGCCCGCACCACATACTTCTGCTCTTCATTGAGGTGCTCAGAAATATCACATCCTTCTGCGATCTCAACTATGCTTTCTATCTCTGTGGGGCAGACATCTATGACCTTCAGGATGTGGTGTGTCATTGCTATCCTTTTTGCCACTTCCCTCAGCTTCTGTAATACTTCCTGTGGTTCACCTTCAATATCCACAACAAGGCAGTGTTCAAAGTATTCCCTCTCCTGATATTCTAATTCTACAAGGTCAAGGCAGGCGAGAACCTCTGCACGCGGCAGGTCCTCGTGTTCCCCTGACAGTTCAAAAGCGTATAACATGAGAACTTTCAGAACATCAGCTCAAGGGCTTCATGTCCCTTCATGCCGGGTTTAACACCAAGTGCCTTCGCATGCCCTGTGACATCGATCACTTCGGCATGCAGTACATCTTCAAGATCGTCAACGCCTCTGACCTTGGCGGCAACATCGCCCAACCTTTCTGCTATCTCAGTGTCAAGGTATCCGCACATCACAAATCCCTTGTCAGCCTTTACAACAAGCAGTGGAGCATTCCCCATGTCGAACTTAAGGCCAATGGCCGTACCATTTTCAAGTGGTATCTGTTCTATGATCATGATTGAAAAAACAATTTCAATTTAGATTAATGTTTTGATAGGATAGTCGCATTAACAAGAGCTGATGGTGGAAGATGTCAGAATGCATCCGTTCATTAGTCTTTCCTGCTAAACTCAACCGTTGCCAAACCTTCAATTCCAAAATGACCACTGATCACTGTACGATTGTCAATTGTTTCAACAAATCGACTATTAATGCCTTCGGTGGCAATTACTTCCATTCCTTCAGGCATTGTGATGGTCAGGTCAGTATTTGCTTCTCCATCAAAGCTCACATTATCTCCCAGCTTGAAAATATCCTTCTCAAAAGTGTATGTGACAAAATATCTGTTATTGATACTATCGGTCTTGTCAGTACTTCCCAGAACACTTCTGGATATTTCTGCATCCACATCAAAAACGTTTACATTCTTTGCAGAATTGTCGAACATCACATCCAGTTCCTTTTCAAGTGAACCATAAAGCCTACTACGTATACGGTGGTCCAGCTTCATGAGTTCCCATGCACTGATATATCCATCCCCATTCCCAACGTTCTTGTCTGCATAAGAACGGAATGCTCCGACATCTTCACCGGAATAATTCTCCTCATAGCTCCATGACATCCCATCTTCTTCCAAGACAATGGTGTTCTTCCATTCGAAGGCAGATGAGGGGGATGCTATCATGGATATGGTGAGCAATGCCAGCAACAATGTCGGAATATACCGCATTCTATCCTATCCTTACTTGGTTATCACTTTACAACCATCGTCAGTGACGATGACCGTATGCTCTGTTTGTGATACCAGCCCGCCACCAACATCCTTGAGGACCGGGTAGGATGTGAGAATTCCTGCTCTCTCAAGTTGCATCAATGAATAATCGAGCTTATCCGACTTGAGCCACCTTTTGGCAAAAGGCAAAGTTCTGTACTGCTCCAGTTCCTTGAGAACTTTTCTGACCGCAGGCAATCGTATTGGTTTGTGTCCAATTACCTGGAATATCTCTGTCAGGGTCCCATCTGCCACTTTTCCTGCACCATCGGTGGCAAAAGGTTCTATTGCAAAGATATCTCCTGTTTTGATCGTCACCCCTTGGCCAATATGGCGATTTGGGATGCTGGGTGGTACATGTGCGAGATATTGGCCGACACCATGACCTGTAAGGTTTGCAATAGATTTGAAGCCATGTCCTGTGATCGTATCCTCGATGACAGCCCCTATCTCTGCAGTATTGATCCCGTTCTTGATTATATCAATGGCTGCATACAACGCATCTTCGGAAGCCTTTACAAGATCGGAGTTCTCATTCGTAAGGTCGACCGTAATGGCCGAATCTGCAATATACCCGTCAATATGTACACCAAGGTCAAGTTTCACCACATCTTCTGCAAAGACCGTTTCATCTCCTATCAATGGAGTGGCATGGGCTGCTTCATCATTTCTTGAAATGTTACATGGGAATGCAGGCAATCCTCCAAGTTCGATGGTTCGCTGTTCGACAAAATCAGCGACTTCCAGAAGGGTCGTGCCTATCTTTACCTTGTCCTTAGCTTCGCTTCTCACAGTTGAGAGTATCTCTCCTGCCTGCATGTATTTGCCAATGATCTCTTCAATATCCTCGATTTTCTCATTCATATGTGTGCACCAGCTTTTGATAATAGGGTAAATGTTCAAACTACAAATTCCTTTTCCATTTTTGTCAGATTCTCAAAACCATCCGCGGTTATGACTACCATATCTTCTATCCGTATACCCCCAAGTTCCGGATAGTAGAGTCCAGGTTCTATGGTAACGACATGACCTTCCTCGACCTCTACTTCCTGCAGGGAAACAGAAGGTAATTCATGTATGTCCAGTCCTACGCCATGTCCTGTTGAGTGTATAAACCCTACCTTCGAATCACTTCTTAAGGTGTCATAGCCTCTCTTTTCGAACTCGTCACATACCGCATTATGTACATCACTATAAAGGATCCCTGGTCTTAATACTGCAAATGCTGCTTCCTGTGCTGCATGGACTGCTTCATACATTTCCTTTAGTTTTTCAGGAGCTTCCCCTTTAAGGACCGTCCGTGTCATATCTGCAAAATAGCGACTTCTTTTGTTGCGGGGGAATATATCAATGACTATGGGTTGGTTTTCCTTGATCTCTCCCTCCCCCTCCCAATGAGGGTTTGCGGATTTTGTACCGCAGGCCACAATCGTGCTTTCTGCTTCACAACCATGGTCCAGAAGGGTGTGTTCGATGGAAGTGCGTATGGCTTCAGAGGTTATGGCAACTTCATCACTGTATAGGACACCTTCTTTGACCTCAGACCCTGCAATCATACTAATGGCAGTTTCCATTGCTTTCTCACAAGCAAATTGTGCTTCTCTGATCTTCTCGATCTGTTCCTTGTCCTTCCTTGTCCTCAGTTGCTTGAAAGGGCTCTTTGCAGGAATGATAGTGAACCCCAGCTCTTTCAGTGTCTGGGCAGTAAAAAGGGGGAAATCGCGCGGTACCATGATGTGTTTAGCACTCATTCTCTGGAAGACCGCTGCCAGACAATCACAGTATGCGAGTTCACCATCCTTCCTCTCTTTCATCTTCTCACTAAATCCATATTCCTGCATTGTTTGTACGGTCTCGACACGGGACTCTATCTTTGCCCTGCCCAGTTCCATGCTGGAAACGATAAGGACCTCTTCTCCATTTTTTGTCTGTATGTAGGTGAATGGGTCCGATGCCAGAAAATGTGTTGTGTAATACACATCTGCATTATTTGAGTTCCCCATTATCAGGAAAGCATCACATCCCTTTTCTGTAAGCTGAGGGGTTATTTCTATGTTGTTTTCTTTCTGTTCCATATTATTGGGATTGTTGTAATAGTACATAAGCTTGCAGTTTTTATCATTCAGGAGGCTTATATTTTTCAATTCCACTTTCAGAAGCTATCATTGGAATCGTTGTGGACATCAACATTGGATATGTGGACATCCGGTACATAACAATGAACATGGGATTCCATTATCCATATTAATTCAGTTGTACTAATTTCTTATTTTGAATTCGATCCTTTGTTCTCAATTGGGCATTAGTACAAAAGAACTTAATATGTGTTATTCTATTAATTAACGTCAATATTTATGCATTTATTGTGATCTTAGATCGATAAATTCCATTAACAGGTTTTAATTACGGAGCTGAGAACATAAAATCCATTATTCTTGCAGGTGGCTCGGGAACACGCCTCTGGCCCTTAAGCCGCGAAAAATATCCAAAACAGTTCCTAAAACTGAATGAGACTTCACTTTTTCAGGACACTGTTATCAGATGCCTTGAAGTATCCGATATCTCCGATATATTCGTAGTAACAAATGAATCCCAGAAGTTCTTTGTTATCGGACAGGTCGAAGAGCTGGGTTATGAGCTCCCACTTGAAAATCTCCTCCTCGAACCTGAAGGCAAGAATACTCTTCCTGCAATATGTTATGGGATGCTGGAGATCACTAAGAAGTTTGGAAGGTCTGTTGTTGGCATTTTTTCATCGGACCATGTTCTCGATACCAGGGCGATGGAAACCATTGCAAGTGCAGAAGATCTTGCATCTGAGTATCTGATAACCTTTGGAATTTCCCCGACAGCACCGGAAACAGGGTATGGATACATCAAGCCTGGTGAATCTCTTGGAGTCGGATATAAGGTCTCAGAGTTCAAGGAAAAACCCGACATTGGGGTTGCTGAAAGATATATCAAAGAAGGCTACCTCTGGAACAGCGGGATGTTTCTCTTTGACACGGATGTTTTCTTTAATGAATTAAAAATTCATGCTCCAGAAGTAATCGATGCATTTGAAAGTTTTAAGGACATAAGGACGACTTATAGCAATGTCCCCTCAACATCAATTGATTATGGCATCATGGAAAGATCCAGCCGTGTGGCCACTGTAAGAATTGACCATCGATGGAACGATCTGGGAAACTTCGATGCGATCTACAATGAGTTCGAAAAAGATGGAAATGGGAATGTCATCTACAACTGCGATGACATGCTGGTCAATTCTGCTGACAATCTCATTTATTCGAGACCTAACAAGATCGTTTCAATGATTGATGTCAATGATATGGTCGTTGTGGATACTCCGGATGCACTTCTCATTTGTCCAAGGGAAAGCAGTCAGAAGGTGAAAGAGGTTGTATCTGTTCTTAAGGATAGGGAAGATGAACGGGTACAGCTTCATCAGACCGTATACAGGCCTTGGGGTTCATACACTATTCTGGAAAATTCGGAAAGGCATAAGATCAAGAACATAATTGTATTGCCACACAAGAAACTGAGCCTTCAAATGCACCACCACAGGAGCGAACACTGGGTCGTTGTTGAAGGAATGGCCTGTGTCGAGAATGATGGCGAGAAGTATTTCCTGCGGCAGGGCGAGAGTACGTTCATCAAGGGTGGTATCAAGCACAGGTTATCGAATCCCGGGAAGTTGCCGCTTGAGATCATCGAGGTGCAGCTTGGGGAGTATGTTGGAGAGGATGATATTGTCCGTTTTGATGATGAGTATGGAAGGCAATAATGAAAGTAATAATTCCTAAACATTTAATTACATAATTAAAACTCTATCTTCGGGTTCTGCAAAATACACTGTTTAATAAGTTTATTAAAATGAAGAATCAAAGGTCAGATGCCAGTTCTCTTATTAGGTTCCCATATATGCACATCCCTAATCATGTTGAACAATCCCAACAAAAGGTAGCCCTGATAAATAATGAACGAAGAAACTATATTCGCTCTTATTTTACCCATTAAAACGAGACTGACCATAATTCCAATGAAAATAAGTCCATACAAAATGTTAACGGAAGCCATTAGCAGAGTCCACATAATCAGTGAAAGAAAAAAAGCCAGCGGAACTACAGCAAACATCAAAAACCTTAATGGATAAATTATCATGCCAAATTTTCCATATTTTGGAGAGAAAACATCACGATTAAAGATAGTTGCTTCAAGAAGTCTTGTAGCCCTACGTATCTTTTGTCTGCGCTGTTCACTAAATTCATGTGGGACAAGTTCATAAAATTTTGCAGATGGCACGTACTTACATTTGTACCCATTTCTTATAACAGACAGTGCCATGCTGGCATCATCTGCACCCTTGCGAGCATTAAGTGTGGAAGAAGCTTTTTTCTTGAAGGCTACGACTGCACCGTTAAAACAATATGTAGAATGAAGATTACTTTCCCATGTACAGATTTTCCCGTATATAGAACGATAAGCACTTTCTGATTTTGAAAAAAGTGTATCTCCTTCTGCATAAGTAACTATATCGCCTGAAACGGCACCAATGTCATTACTGCTCATAAGTACTCCCATGAGATCAGGAATTGTATTTTCGTCGAATAATCCGTCTGATCCTGTAATCACCACAATCTCGCTTGATGCTTGTTCAATACCACGGTTTATTGCCTTGTTCACACCGCTTCGCTCATGAGTGATAACTTTTCCTATCATTAAGTATTTCTCTAAAGCTTTCTGCGCTATTTCCTCTGTTTTGTCGAGAGATCCATCATTTGAAATCAAAATCTCCATTTTATCCACTGGATAAGATTCTGCAAGATTCTTTATTCGATCTTTAATTACAGCTTCTTCATTATAAGCTGGAATTACAATACTTATATCAGGAAAGATTTTATTTTTAACAAGAGGAACGGGTTTTGACATTAATAAAGCAAAAATGTATATAAGATAGATAGTAGAAATAAATGAAGTTCCTATAATTGTTGCCAGTAGCAATAAATCCATAAAATAATACCACTCAGTTTTGTTTTACTTCCTTATTATGATAATAGTATTTAAAAGGTTACTGTAGAACACATTCGAGCTTATTGATTAGATAAATAACATACTATATAGTTCGATATATGCCATGGTGAAAATATCAGCTGCCATCACACCTTTAAATTAACAATCCATTAATTAAGAATGCAATTAACGAAAATATTAAAATTATCTGTAAAAGAAATAATTACAGATTAAATAGTGATGACTTTCTTTAAGGCCTATGGCATATTAAGCCAATGAAATATAGATATTTATGAACATATTATTTATAATTGAACAAATAATAATGAACAAAACCTTTCAACAGGCTACAACATGGCAAAAATAGCTCTAATTACCGGAATAACAGGGCAGGATGGCGCATATCTTGCAGAATTCCTTTTAAAGAAAGGATACATCGTTCATGGAATAAAAAGAAGGTCATCTTCCTTTAATACTGAAAGAATTGACCATTTGTATAAAGATCCACATGAAAGGAACATCAACTTTTTTCTTCATTATGGGGATTTAACAGACTCTACCAATCTGATAAGGATTATCCAGGAAATTCAACCTGATGAGATATACAATTTAGCTGCTCAAAGCCATGTACAGGTTTCATTTGAAACACCAGAATATACGGCAAACTCCGATGCATTAGGGACTTTAAGGCTGTTAGAAGCAATACGTATTCTTGGATTAGAAAAGAAAACCAAATTTTACCAAGCATCAACCAGTGAATTGTATGGTAAAGTCCAAGAAATACCTCAAAGTGAAACTACACCATTCTATCCACGGAGTCCATATGCTGCAGCAAAGTTGTATGCTTACTGGATATGCATCAATTATCGAGAAGCATATGACATGTTCATCTGCAACGGCATACTTTTTAACCATGAATCTCCCATGAGAGGGGAAACTTTTGTGACAAGAAAAATCACAATGGCCGTCGCTAAAATTAGTGAAGGCCTTCAGGACAAACTCTATCTTGGAAACCTTGATGCAAAAAGAGATTGGGGCTTTGCAGGAGATTATGTAGAAGCTATGTGGCTTATGCTTCAGCAGAATGAAGCGGATGACTATGTTATTGCTACAGGCGAAACACATTCTGTGAGGGAATTTGTGGAACTTGCTTTTAAGGAAATTGGCATCGACATCATTTGGAAAGGTGAAAAAGAGGGAGAAGTAGGAGTTAATAGTGCAACTGGAGAAATTATAATTGAAATCGATTCCAGATATTACAGACCTACTGAAGTAGAAATATTGATTGGAAACCCAGCGAAAGCTAAAGAAAAACTGGGATGGAAATCAATCATTGAATTCGAAGAATTAGTAAAGATGATGGTAGAAAAGGATTTGGAAAAGCTGAAGCATTCTTTATAATTACCTGTCGCTTGCGGAAGGATATTAATATAAAAGTAAGCCCGACCGATGAGGTCCAGTATTCTTAAACAAAGAATATACATTAATTGATTAGAATTCTTTAAAATACAAGTGATAAAATGAAAGTTGTAATTCTCTGCGGTGGAAAAGGCACACGTATGCGTGAAGAGACTGAATATAAACCAAAACCATTAGTGGAAATTGGTGGGATGCCGATATTATGGCATATCATGAAAATTTACAGTTATTATGGATACAATGATTTCGTGCTGTGTCTTGGCTATAAAGGTAATATGATAAAAGAATATTTCCTGAATTTTGAATGGCTTGCCAATGACTTTACACTGCATATGGGAAATGGAAAAGGGGAAGTAACAAATCACGCACATACAATGGAAAACTGGAATATTACTTTTGCAGATACAGGGGAAAACACAAACACAGGTGGACGTGTGAATAAAATCAGAAAGTATGTTGAAGATGACGATAGTTTTTTCCTAACATATGGAGACGGTTTGTCTAATATAAACATATCAGATTTGCTTGAATATCATAAGTCCAAAAATAAAATTGCAACTGTGACTGGAACAAAACCGCCTTCAAGGTTTGGAGTGATTGAAAGCGATTCATCCGGAATTGTTAAGTCATTTGCAGAAAAGCCCATTAAAAATGATGCTATTAATGGTGGATTCTATGTTTTGAATAAAGGAATATTTGACTATTTAACTGATGAATCCGTTTTTGAACAAGATGCACTTCCTTCTTTGGCAAAGGACAGGGGACTTGCTGTTTATACGCATGAAGGATTCTGGCAACCAATGGATACCTATAAGGAAGTAGAGGAATTCAACACGCGGTGGGATGCTAATATTAGACCTTGGGTCATCTGGTGAGGATCATGAATTCCATATGGAAAAATAAGAATGTGTTTGTAACAGGGGCTACTGGGTTAGTCGGATCATGGTTAACAAAATTCCTTGTAGATGAGGGTGCCAATGTTGTTGCATTGGTTCGGGATATTGTGCCAAAATCCATTTTGTGGGGTAAATCTGCAGATTTTGAATATATCAAAGATAATTTAACGATGGTCTATGGTAAGCTCGAAGATTACGAGCTTTTAGAACGTGCATTGAACGAGCATGAGATTGAAGTGGTATTCCATCTGGGAGCGCAAACGATCGTAGGAATAGCAAACCGTAATCCTTTGTCCACGTTTGAATCTAATATCAGGGGAACATACAATCTGCTTGAAGCATGTAGAAGGTCCCCGCTTATTAAGGCTATAGTGATTGCTTCCAGTGACAAAGCATATGGGGAACAAGAGCATTTGCCGTATGATGAAAGTACCCCATTGCAGGGCACGCATCCTTATGATGTATCTAAAAGTTGTGTGGATCTTATTGCATACACATATTACAATACCTTTAAGTTGCCTGTTTGTGTTACACGATGTGGAAACTTTTACGGTCCAGGAGACCTTAATTTCAATAGGATTATCCCAGGTACAATCCGTTCCTTGCTAAATGGGGAAAGTCCGATTATACGCAGCGATGGGACATTCATTCGTGACTATTTCTATGTAAAGGATGGTGCGCTTGCGTACATGCTCCTTGCGGATAAAATGCTTTCAGATACGAGTATTCACGGAGAAGCATATAATTTCAGTACTGAGATTCAGGTTACAGTATTGGAACTCGTGAAAAAGATAATTGGTACACTGGAAGTTGATATCGAACCAACGATTTTGAACCAAGCTAATAATGAGATACGGAATCAATATCTCTCAGCAGAAAAAGCTAAAGAGCAACTTGGCTGGAGTCCAGAATATACACTGGATTCTTCTTTGAATGAAACGATTGAATGGTACAAAAACTATTTAAAATCTTGAAAGTGTGAGATTATGAAATTATCGGATTATGTAATTGGGTTTCTTGTTGAAAATGATGTAAGTCATATTTTTGAAGTTATTGGTGGAGCAATAACTCATTTAGTCGATTCGACTTATGATCGAAAAGATATTAGCTGTATTACTACCCATCATGAACAAGCAGCGGCGTTTGCAGCGGAATCTTATTCACGTGTGACTTCAAATATAGGAGTTACCATGGCTACAAGCGGCCCCGGGGCAACTAATCTAATTACAGGAATTGGTAATGCTTTTTTTGATTCAATTCCATGTTTGTATATTACTGGTCAAGTAAATACGTATGAGTATAAATTTGATAAAGAGTGTAGGCAGTTGGGGTTCCAGGAAACTGATATTGTTAGTATTGTAAAACCCATCACCAAATATACATTTATGATTACTGACCCAGATTCAATAAAATATCAACTGCAAAAAGCCATATTTATAGCAAAATCAGGCAGGTCTGGCCCTGTTTTAATTGATATTCCTATGAATGTCCAAAGAGCTCAAATAAATCCAAACGAATTACCGGATTTTTATCACAGTGATGAATATTATAATATTGAAAGTAAACTGAAGACTAATAATGACCACTACAAGATGAACCTCATTTTGGACCTTATCAAACGATCCGAAAGACCTGTTGTTTTAATTGGAGGGGGAATTAGATGCTCAGGCGCATCAGATGAATTATTTGAGTTCATACAGAAAACAAGAATGCCACTCGTTTCCTCCCTTATGGGATTAGATGCATTTCCACATGATCATCCAGCCTTTTTCGGAATGATTGGAGCTTATGGAAATCGTTACAGCAATCTGGCTGTTGCAAATAGCGATTTATTAATCGTCCTTGGTTCAAGACTCGATTTCCGGCAAACTGGAACAAAACCGGAAACATTTGCGACAAGAGCAAAGATCATACATATTGACATCGATGAAAATGAATTGGATAGTGAAGTCAAATCATATTTAAGTATTAAGTTGGATCTGAAAATATTTTTATCAGACATCAATGAAAAATTAAACCGACATCCCCCCAAATCATTGGACAATTGGTATGAGTTGATTAAATCATATAAAAGCAAGTTTCCTAACTATTTAGAGCCGATAAATGAAAAGAGCCCAATCCTTCCAAATTTCTTTATGAAATATCTTTCAAGTATAGTAGATGAGGATGCAATCATTTGTTTAGATGTTGGACAACATCAAATGTGGGCGGCTCAATCGTTTAAGATTAAGAAAAATCAAAGGATGCTCATTTCAGGTGGAATGGGGTCTATGGGATTTGGATTACCAGCTGCAGTCGGAGCTTCATTTGCAGCATCTGATAAACAGATAATCGTAATTGTTGGTGATGGCGGCTTCCAGATGAATATCCAAGAACTTCAAACGATCATTCGAAGTAAATTACCGATTAAGATATTTTTAGTAAACAACGAGTGTCTGGGGATGGTAAGACAATTCCAAGAACTTTATTTTGATAAGCGCTGCATATCAACTCTGAATGGATATAACTGCCCCAATTTTGCTAACGTCGTGGAAGCTTATGGGATCAAATCGGAAATAGTTCGGACTATTAAAGATTTAAAAAAAATAACGCCCTCTAAATTAGCAGACAAACTACCTTATTTTGTGGATGTAAGAATCCCCACCGAATCCAATGTGAATCCAAAATTGGAGTTTAATAGGCCAATTGAAGAACAATCCCCATATTTAGATGAAGACGAATTGCAATCTCTTTTAGCAATTCGAAATTTACAGATTTAAATTGGTATGAAGTGTTGAGAATAAAGGAGAAGTATAGCTAAATATATACTATGATGGTTCAGTCATATGCGAAATAATGAATCCAAGAAATCAATTGATTATACCCACAGTGGCATCTGAAAAAATGGCTGATGGTACAATGGTATCAAAACCACTTGAGGACATGTATCCATTTTTGGATTGCGAGAGGTTTGAAAAAGAAATGATTGTTAAATCTGTTGATGATAGAAGTATAAGGATATATGAAAGCTAAAAGAGTTGCAATACTTGGTGCCACGGGCCATATTGCTAAAAGTTTAATTGATAAATTGTGTCGCAGGGATAAGTATGAACTTGTTCTGTTTTACCGGTCAACTGAGCGTCTTAATGAGTTTTTGGAATCGATTCCTTATACAAATATGATTTCAGCAAAAAAATATAGTGAATTTAGTCAGGATGAATATGAAGTAATTATTAATTGTATTGGTATTGGTAACCCGGCTAAGTTGAAAAATGTCGGAGCTCTAATATTCAGGTTGACAGAAAAATTTGACAACATGATTTTGGATTACCTTGAGGAACATCCAGAGGCTCTTTATATAAACTTTAGTAGTGGTGCTGTATATGGAACAAAGTTCAATATGCCCGTTAATGAATCAACGTGTACTGAATTGGATATCAATCACATTGTTCCAGACGATTTTTATAGTATCGCCAAACTGAATGCAGAAGCGAAACATCGTGCAATGGCAGATTTGAATATTGTCGATTTGAGAGTTTTTGGCTATTTCAGCCGATTTATCAATCTTAATGCCCAATATTTCATGAGTGAAGTCATTTCGTGCATTAAAGATGATAAAGTTTTAGTTACCGTTAAGGGGGATATGGTGCGCGATTATATTCATCCAAGTGATCTCGTGTCACTGATTGAAAAATGTATACATATAAAGTCACTTAATGATGTATTCGATGTTTATAGCCTAAAACCTGTTACGAAGTTTGAAATTTTGGAATGTTTTGCCAAACAATATGGATTGGATCACTCGATTAAAGACGATATGCAGATTTCAGCAGCAACTGGAATCAAGAATCACTATTATTCAGTTTACAAAAAAGCTGAAAAGATTGGATATTTTCCACAATTTAGTTCGATGGATAGTATTATTGAAGAGACAAAGTTAATTCTTAATCTTCAAGGGACGTAAAGATGGATAAAAAGGATGAGATTAAGAAAGAAATTTTTAAGAAGGTCAAAGATTACTATTTATTAGCCCATAAAAAAGAGGATTTTATTCCCGGAAAATCAAATATGCCTTATGCTGGTAGAGTTTACGACGAAAATGAATTAATATCTCTTGTCGATTCAGCATTAGAATTCTGGCTTACTACTGGTAGATTTGCCAGACAATTTGAGGAAAATTTTGCTAATTTCTTAGGGGTAAGATATTGCCTGCTGACAAATTCAGGATCATCAGCTAATTTACTAGCTATATCAGCTTTAACTTCTCCCAAACTTGGAAAAAAGCAGCTTAAACCGGGGGATGAAGTAATAACTGTAGCAGCAGGATTTCCAACCACTGTAAATCCAATCATACAAAACAACCTTGTTCCGGTATTTGTGGATGTAGATATAGATACATATAACATTCAGCACAAAAAAATTGAAGATGCCATCTCAGACAAGACAAAGGCTATTTTTATTGCCCATACCATGGGAAATCCTTTCAATCTTGATGCGGTGATGAAAATTGCAGAAAAGTATGGCTTATGGGTCATCGAAGACAACTGTGATGCCCTTGGATCCAAATACAAAGGGAAATATACAGGTACCTTTGGTCACATAGCCACATTCAGTTTTTATCCCCCTCATCATATTACCATGGGAGAAGGAGGAGCTCTGGTTACAAGCGACCCTCTTCTGAAGAAACTGATACAATCGTTCAGGGATTGGGGCCGTGATTGCTGGTGTGAGTCCGGATGCGATGGAAGCTGTGGGAAAAGGTTTGAGATGCAGTTAGGTAAACTGCCTTATGGGTATGACCATAAGTATATCTATTCGCACATCGGCTATAATCTGAAAGTTACCGATATGCAGGCGGCAATAGGAGTAGAGCAACTGAAGAAATTACCATCATTCATCGAATCAAGGAAAAATAACTTTACCTTGCTCCATGAAGGACTTAAGATATACGAGAAATACCTATTATTACCTCAGGCAGAAAGGAATTCTGAACCAAGTTGGTTTGGATTTATGATAACTGTCAAAGAAGGTGCCGGGTTTACTAAAAATGAGATCGTGAATTATCTGGAACAGAAAAAGATTGCAACTCGAATGCTCTTTGCAGGCAATATAACCTTACAACCAAGTTTTGAGAATGTCAAATACAGAATCCATGAAGACCTGCGACAGACAGATAGGATCGTTAAAGATACTTTTTGGATAGGAGTATATCCAGGCCTGACAGATGAAATGATCGTATATATACTGAAAACGTTTGATGACTTTGTGAAAGGTATTAGATCATCCCACGGTCCTGAATTATAAGATCAGGGAGCATTAAACATCAACAGAGGAGACTTTAATTTATGAACACAAGCCACATGAAAGTTAACGTGGGTGATTTTCAGATCGGAGAGGAAGAAAGGCGTGCCATAAACGAGGTGCTGGATTCCGGCAAGATTACCGAAGGCTCAAAAGTGAAAAATTTTGAGATCAAACTGGCGGAATATACAGGTACAAAGTATGCAGTGGCTGTCAATTCTGGGACTTCCGCATTGATTGCCGGAATAGCTGCTCTCAAGAGAGCGGATGAAGGAAAATGGGATTCAAAAACTAAAGTTATCACTGCCCCGGTCACTTATGTTGCTACAAGTAATGCTGTTGTATTAAATGAGTTGGAACCTGTATTCGTTGATATTGATCCATTGACTTTTTCGATAACACCTGAGAACATAAAGGCACATTTGGAAGAGGCAGATGATCCCGGAGAGTATGGAGCTATTCTTCCTGTACATCTGATGGGATATCCCTGTGACATGGACAAAATAAATAAGATCGCTAAGGAATATGGCTTAAATGTCATCGAGGACTCTGCCCAAGCACTTGGCACGACCTATAAAGGCAAACAAGCAGGCAGTCAATCCGACTTTTCCATCTTTTCATTCTATATTGCCCACAATGTACAGGCTGGAGAAATGGGTGCAGTGGTCACAGATGATCCTGACATATGGAGACTGGTCAAAAAGATCAAATCCCGTTGAATCCGTATTCTTCCCTGTAGGCCTGGGTCTGGACCATAAGCATTTTCTTAGCCAGGCCATATGGAGCATTTGTCTCTTCAGGGTAACCATTCCATAGGTCTTCTTCCCTGAATGGGACGGGTGTATATTTCGGATATGAGCAAACAGTTCCTATTCCGGTGAATTTCTCCACTTCGTACTGGCGTGATTTTTCCACAACAAGTGAATTCATCATTATGTTGTCATAGAAAATACTGCCGGGATGTTTTTTCATATATCCTATTCCGCCGCCATGCACTGCCATATGGATCACGATATCTGGCATGTACTCTTTGAATAAGGTATCCACATCATTTTCCTTTCTCAAGTCAAAATCCTTACTTCTTGGTACAAACACGTCGGCGCCCAGTTCGGTTATCTTTGGAACAAGATGTTTTCCAAGAAAGCCTGCTCCTCCGGTGACCAATACTTTTTTTCCACTCCAGTAGTCTTTGTTCATGTAAACACCTTAAATAGATTGGAATATTTTCTTGAAACTTGCTACAACATGATCTAGGTCTTCATTTTGCAGGTATTGATGGCAACCTATGTAGAACCCATTGCTTCCAATGTATTCTGCATTCGATAACTTTCCAGCGTATCCATCTTTCAGATGTTTATATGCAGGTTGTTGGGTTGGTATGCAACCAAATAAAGGTCTAGTCTCGACACCCAATTTCTCAAGTTCGGTTCTTAATTGCTTTCTTGAGATTCCAGAATCTGGTTTCAGGACCATGGGATAAGCGAGATAACTGATGTCCTTTGAGTAAACAGGAAACTGAATATGTTCTGAGAAGTTTTCAAGTT
>Ga0255366_10004_pt1 | contig 28713 bp, 27 predicted proteins | sample ANMaggSeSYBR01C4_FD_182086 | JGI IMG/M metagenome (GOLD analysis project Ga0255366, IMG submission 182086) | Sediment cell enrichment communities from methane seep in Santa Monica Basin, California, United Staets - ANME aggregate JGI... | ecosystem: Environmental > Aquatic > Marine > Cold seeps >... | reverse complement strand
TCCAAAAAAGGTGCTCCTTAATATGATAAACTGAACTGTATCTATCGATACTTGCAGCAAAGTGAAATATTGCTGGAGATGGGGTCTGATAACCAGAATATTGGTTATGAAAAGGCAGTCAATATCTTCTCCGCACTTTCGGACTTTAAACGCGCAATACTGGAGGTGAAGGTATGAGATCCGTATGTATGTACTTCCAACTCCATCAGCCGTATCGTTTGAAGTGGTTCTGGCCGGATGATTCTAAAGGGTTTGAAAGGTATTTCGATGTTGCAATAAACAGGAGTATCTTCGAGAAGGTTGCCCGTAAGTGCTACCTTCCAGCCACGACCCTCCTGGCAGAACTCGTTGACCAGCATGAAGGCAATTTCAAGTTCAGTGTTTCAATAACCGGAAATCTCCTAAGCCAGTGCGAAAAATGGAATCCTGATGTACTTGACGTTTTCACCCAACTTGCAGACTCAAAACGGGTGGAATTCATCGATGAGACCAATTATCATTCCCTTGCAGGTCTTTTCGATGATAAGAATGAGTTTCGGGAACAGATTCGGGAACATCATGAGCTTACTTCAGACCTACTTGGTGTAAAACCACAGGTTTTCAGGAACACAGAACTCCTTTACAACAACAGTATTGCGGAAACAGTTTCATCCATGGGTTACAAGGCCATCCTTACGGAAGGTGTTGATCAGCTGTTGGACTCCCGATCCCCCAATTATGTCTACAAAGCAAAGGATTGTGGTCTACCTGTTCTTCTCAGGAACTATAAGATGAGTGATGACATAGGTTATCGTTTCTCAGCAAGATGGTGGGAAGAGTATCCATTAACTGCTGACAAGTGGGCAAACTGGGCATCCACAGAACAAGGGGATTGTATGAACATCTTCATGGATTACGAGACCTTTGGTGAGCATCAATGGTCCGACTCCGGAATCTTTGATTTCCTTAGGGCTTTACCTGGTGAGGTCCTTGACAAAGGTCTTGAGTTCAATACTCCTTCTGAGATCGTCGAGAAGTACGAACCGGTAGGAGAGGTAGATGTCGGGGACTTTAACACGATCTCATGGGCAGATATGGAGAGGGATACGAGTGCATGGCTTGGTAACGACATGCAGCGTAGATGCTTCGAAGAGGCAAAAATGCTTGGACCTTACGTGAAAAGAACGAATGATCCGAAGCTCATCAGCATATGGAGGCATCTTCTTACATCTGATCACTATTACTACATGAGTACAAAATGGTTAGGAGATGGAGATGTACATTCGTATTTCAGTATCCATACATCACCCTATGATGCAGCCATAAATTTCATTGCAGCATTATTGGATTTCAAATCCTGTGTTTTCAGGAAACTGGCTGAAATGAACAAAGAATGATCCTTGAAAAGGAGGGATATATTTGATCAGGCATCCAAATGCTATACTCGGCAATGATGAACTGCTTGTATCAATGGGTGAAAAAGGCAATCTTCTGGGATATTTTTACCCAAGGAGAGATTGGGCTCAACATCTTGTAGAGTCCAAAGCCTGCATTTACACAGGGGGGAATCTACTATGGACGGATTCTCCTGAATGGACCTCTAAACAGGAATATGTGGATGGTACGGATGTGATCTCAACCCATCTGTCCCATTTTTCCGGTGTTGAAGTATCAATTCATGACTTTATGCATAAGGAAATGCCTGTCCTTGTACGAAAGTATGAGATCACATCAAAAGAGCATATCAGTGGCAAATTCTATTATTATTCTAATTTTCAGGCAGGTGAGACCCATCTGAGAAACTCTGCTTTTTGTGATCCTAATGCCAGTCTGCTTGTTCAATACATGCAGAACTTCTACATTGGTACATCAAGTGCTCCGAAATTTGAGGAGTGGCAGGTTGGTAAGATACAGGAGAATGGGTGGGTGGCAAGTGCTAGAAGTGATATGGAGGATGGTAGTCTCCAGCAAAATGTCGAAGAGATCGGTGATCTGGACAGTTCGATCGGGTGGGAGCTTAACCTCTTGCCTGGTGAAAGTACCACGATCACGCTTTTTATCGGTATTTCTTCAGAAAGACAGTTGATATACGACCTGCTGGCTGATGTTCTGGAACAGTCCTCTGCTGACATAATTCATGGATATGAAGATCGTTCAGCTCGATGGTTATCAAAAAAGCGAGCTTTAGAATTATCCGCACTGGAAGATGATCCCCTTTTCAAAAAAGAGGTGACTAGCTTATACGTTCGCTCATTGCTCTCTCTGAACTTACTGAATGACCCTGATGAGGGATCATTTGTAGCTTCCCCTGAGTTCGACCCTGCTTTTGAGATGTGTGGTGGATATGGGTTCTGCTGGAACAGGGACTCGGTAGAAGTCGTTCTTGCTCTATTGAATGCTGGTTATCCTGAATTTGCGGCAAAGTTCTTTGAATGGTGTAAAAGAACACAACTTCCAAATGGTTCGTGGTTCCAGAGGTACTGGCTTGATGGAAAGGAAGCTCCTTCCTGGGGTAATTTTGATGATTCGACCCAGATTGATGAGACCGGTTCAACGCTTTATGCGTTTGATCAATATTACCTAAAACTGGAAGTGTCTGAAAGAGCTGAATTCCTTAAAACCATTTGGGAAACGGTGCGTAGAGGTTCAGAATATCTCATGGGAAGGACTGTCCAGGGGCTTCACGATCCATGCAGGTGCCTGTGGGAATCCGATAAAGGCATATTCAGTTATACGAATGCTGCTATCTATGCCGGTCTGAAAGGTTCTGCTCATCTGGCCGGGGAAAATGGTGAACCGATATTTGCAGAAAAATGGTTCGATAGGGCTGAACTGGTCAGGAAGGAGACCATTGAGAAACTGTGGCTTGAGGAAGGCTATTTTTCCCGTGGCATCATTGACAACAATATCCACAGGACCGTGGATTCGAGTATTGTCGGCACTTTTATTCCCTTTTCTCTTCTTTCACCGAACGATCCTGATGAAAAGGCCATGATACTCTCAATGATAGAGCATATTGAAAATGCTCTCAGGATTCCGGTCAATGGATATTTTGGGATCAAACGTTATGAAAATGACAGCTATATAGGTGGTAATCCCTGGGTAGTTACAACATTATGGCTTTCCCGTGCCTTGCTCACTCTTGCTGTATCGCTGAGGAACAAGGATGATGAATATGACCTGCTGGTGAATAAGGCAATTGAATACATTAAATGGACAATTAGAAGCACTACCAGCACCGGTCTTTTGTCCGAGCAAGTGGATAAGAACACCGGGCAAGCTACATGGGCCAGACCTTTAGGCTGGAGCTGTGCACTATTTATCGAAAATGCTCTGCTTCTGAATGAATTGAAAAAAGCGTGAAAGAGTTCGAGTTCGAACTGAATATATCTTAAGGTGTAATTCGGATGTCCTCATATACAATAAACAATGATGAATTCGATCATGCTTCTGCTATTTCCCGGGAATGGCTTATCACGAACGGTATCGGAGGTTATGCATCATCTACTATCATTGGTGAGAATTCCAGAAAATACCATGGTCTACTGATCGCTTCTGCAAATCCTCCGGTCGACCGTAGGGTACTGCTTTCTTCCCTTGATGAAGAGCTCATTGTTGGAAATGAGGTCTATCGTCTTGCAGCCCACAGGTATCCCAATACATTGTATCCTTCCGGTTTCAAATATCTCGAGCGTTTTTCTGCTTCTCCGCTACCAACCTTTGAGTACAGTATCGGGAACATTAAACTGATAAAGAATATCTTCATGATCCATGGGCAGAACACCACAATTGTCAGGTACAAACTAATAAATCCTGATAATGAGGACCTCGTTTTCCGTATATTGCCTCTTGTGACCAACAGGGATTTCCACCAGCTTAAAAGGGCAGATGAGGTCAGTTTTAGTGAAAGGCATGATGCTTCAGGAGTTCAGTTGAGAACTGTTGATGGTGTTCTGCAACTGCGGTCCAATATGCAATATGAACAGGAATCACAATGGTACTATAATTTAGAATATGATACTGAACGTGAGCGAGGGGAAGCTTATCAGGAAGATCTCTATAACCCTGGTCATTTTGAAAGACAGGTCTCGGATCATGTGAGTGAAATGTATGTTGTAGCTTCGACCTCTGTTTCAGAAAATATGGAATTCGATATCGAACTTGTTAATTTTGAATATGAAAGGGAACTTTCAAGGCAAAGCTCTCTGCAGGACTGCTGCAATTTAACAGATGATCTCGCACAGAAGCTCGTCAGTGCTGCAGACTCTTTCATTGTACAACGAAACTCTACCAGTTCAAAAACGATACTCGCAGGTTATCACTGGTTTGCGGATTGGGGACGGGATGCGATGATCTCGCTTCCGGGGCTTACTCTTGTAACAGGAAGGTTCAATGATGCAAAAGCTATTCTGACCACCTTTTCTGAAAATTGTTCACAAGGCCTCATGCCAAACCGTTTTTCAGATGACGGGCTTTCTCCTACGGATTACAATACAGTCGATGCTTCACTCTGGTTCATCCATTCCCTTGGGCGATATTATTCCTATACCAGGGATATCGAATTTGTTAAGAAGATGTGGGATACGGTTGGATCAATTATCCACAAATACATCGAAGGGACCTTATACGGTATCCGTATGGATGAGGATGGACTCATTGAGCAGGAAGGGCAGCTTACTTGGATGGATGTGAAGGTCGGTGATAGGGAGATCACACCAAGAGCTGGAAAAGCATGCGAGATAAACGCTTTGTGGTATAATTCCCTCTGTATTGCCAACTGGCTGGGGGAATTGATAGGTGCAGACACAAAGCAGTATCTTGAAACCTCTCAATTGGTAAAGAACAACTTCGTTGATACTTTCTGGAACCCGACGGAGAAGTGTCTTTATGATTACATATCTGTGAATGAGGATATGTCTGTCAGTAAAGATGCATCTATCAGGCCGAACCAGATATTTGCAGTTTCATTACCTTACACGATGCTTGATCCTGAAAAGGAGAAAATGATCGTTGAAAGGGTGACTGAAGAACTCCTAACTCCTTATGGTCTGAGGACCTTATCACCGGCTGACAGCCAGTATATCGGAAGATACAGAGGTGACAGGGATTCCCGGGACCGTGCATATCATAATGGCACGGTCTGGCCCTGGCTACTTGGACCATTCGTGGCTGCATATGCAAAGGTACACGACAGTTCTCCCTCAAGTCTGGAATATTGCAGGCAATTGTTGCTCAATTTTGGATCCCATTTTGATGAGGCTGGAATAGGAACAATTTCCGAGATATTTGATGGTGATATCCCGCACAGACCAGATGGATGCATTTCCCAGGCATGGAGCGTGGCTGAGATATTACGGGCCTATGTTGAAGATGTGAATATTCAAAGTTAACACTAATTGGAAAAATAGTAACTCGATAAAATGCGATTGAAGATAAAAAAGGGAGAATTGGTATCAGTTGCTTGTGATCATAAATTTGTAAAGTGGAGATCAATAAAAAGGCGATGAAGTAAAGGAGTTTCCGGTCTTACGGAAGGCTCCTCTACTTAGAAGAGGTTAGCATAAGATGAGAGTCTGAGGAATGCCATCAGGGCAATGGATACTGTAAGGGTGGCGATGAATGCTCCGTTACCATCAATCTTAAGTCCTCTATTTGTCCATTCAAGGATACTGTCTTCTTCATCCATTGTAGTGCCTGCATAGTATGTTTCCATTTCTTATTTCCTCCTGGTTTTATGGGCAATGAGTATATATCACGATTAATCATTGCACACATCTATAATGATTAATCATTTATTAATGTTTCGGAGTAAAGAAATATTTGTCTTGTTCATATTTATCAAGATCACAATATCCTCGCACAGAAAGTCTGGGATATTAGTAAATGAAAAAAGTGTACCCAGCACTATTGAAAAGAACGAGGTTTTTGAGGCAATAATAGATCACTTTGATGAACAGAATTGAGAAGAACGAAGTACTTGAAGTGATTATTTTATACTTCATCAGTTGAACAACTAGGCCATAGGCTCTGAGTTGAATGCATACTAAATATTCGTTTAGCAGGTAACACAGATGGAAAACCATCTGCGTTTATCTATTGTTGATCAAATGATACCAGATATCTTGAGAAGTAAATTTGGATCAGCTATCATTGGTCCGGTTTCTGGTTGGTGCAGCAAGTGCTCCAAAACCATTTCCAATTAAATTTCCATAGACTGACTGGGTTGGTGCTATCCAGACCTTCCCTGTACCTTCAAATGTTTGTAGCATTCCTTCTCCACTTGTTAAAGCACCAACAAGGTTCTTTGTTGATTTCTGAACGCTATAGTTAATTGAAGCAGACCTCAGGAATGCAAAATTTCCATCAACTTGAAGTTTTTCATTTTCCATTTCATACTTTACCACTTCACACATGGGGACTGGGATCTCAAGAACACATAATCCACTTCCTGTTATTTTGGTCTGGAACCAACCTTCGCTGCCAAAAAGACCTGAGGATAGGTTCCTTTGGTTTTCAACTCCAATCTTAAGGGTTTCTTCACAGCAATAAAAAAGACCTTTATCAACAACAATCGAATCATTGTTCAATTCAACAATTATGAAGTGACCAAAACTGGGCTCAAGAAATATCTCGCCAGTTCCCTTATAGTGCGGCTTAAAAATAGATTCATTGGTTAACTTGTTCTTGACAAGTTTTTTGGCAAACCCTCCCACACCCCCGGTCTTTGACTCAGCAGTTATGTTTCCTTTATGGAAATGAAGAGTTCCAGCTTCAGTTAATAGTCCGCCATCATCAAGGCTTATCTTTACCTGTTTAAGGGACATTCCTGCATTCTGGATATAAAATAAGTTTTTTGCAAGACCCTGGTCTTTGCTTCCTTTAAGGGATTTATATTCAAGTATCTCTACTTTAATACCATCTTTCTCAATAGAATCGATCACATTGGTGTTTTCATAAAATTGCTCGCTCATTTTATCCATCCACATATTTCGATAAGAGTTGTTTGCAGGAATTCAATAGAATATAACTATTCTTTTACAGCTGTCAACCAAATTATCATTTTAAATATTAATTAATAAAAGAAAATTATAAGTATATAAATAATTCTGAAAAATTCAGACTTAAATGGTTTTTATTATACAGTTAGGTATATACACAACCCATAATTAAAAAACGTAATAAGTTCCAAACTCCTAAATAAATTATACGTGACAAAATGAGCATTTAGTACCCTGACTCAAACAGATAAATAATTCAATGCTTAACTGCTCGTCAATACATACTGAACTTACAAAAAATACAGGTGGTAGATATGGCAGATAATGATTTTCCGGCACCAAGTGAGGGTTTTGTGCTCACACATACGTTGATAGTGAGTGATGTTAAGACTTCGTGCGAATGGTACAAGAAAATGTTTGACGGCAAGGTGGTCATGGAGCCCAGTGCTGATGGTACCCCGTGCATTATGAAAGTGGCAAATAGTTGGATCATACTCAATTTTGGTGGCGGCGAGCCGACGGATGACAAGCCCGATACCATCGTTGGCGTGAAGCAAGATCATGATATTTTGAGTGCGTTCTTAAATGTTCGAGTGGCTGATCTTCAAGAGTTTTATGAATCACGAAAGAAACGCGGAGCTAAATTTATAACAGAGCCCAAAGATCACAGTGCTGAATATCGTTGCTATATGGTAGACCCAGACGGCTACTTGATAGAAGTCGGTGAAGCTAAGTCTCGTGAATAATTTTGCACTCGGTGGATCATCTGATCCACTTTAACTCATTTCCTCTCATACTCAAAATAACTACAAGCATCCCCAACACACCTTATCACCCTACCCTTTACCTTCCCCTCAATTATGTCAAGTTCTATGGCGATGGGTTCAGCAACTCCAGGCACTATCGCACTGCCCGGGGAGAGCAGAAGGACCTCGTAATCCTCGATGATCGGATGGTGGAAATGCCCGAATATCAGAACATCCACGCCCATTTCTTTTGCCAGATAGCGCAGCCCGTCCGGGTTATCTGATGTCAGTTGGCCTTTGTGAATGACCCCTACCCTGACACCCTCAACCTCAATGACCTGTCTTTCAGGCAAGAGTTCCATCAATTCGGGTACATCAGTGTCTCCGTGGACTGCCACAAGTTTTCCTAAACCTGCCAGTTCATTGTAACATTCCAGTGTCTCAAAATCCCCTGCATGGATCAATATATCACTATTCTTCATAATTGTGACCAGATCATTAGGCAACAACTCGATCAGCGACTGCCCCGATTTAATATGAGTATCTGATAAAATGATTAGTTTCATGTGTCTCCCCCATTAACTTATTAAAATCTTGTATTACTGGCATATAATGATTCCCCACATAAAGTCGAAGTACATTGTTGCAATGTGGGAAATCTTTCAGTTCAACATGAAGATTATCTTCTTTCTTCGATCCATACTTCTCGTAGATATCATTTTGATCCTCTGTCAGTTGGAACCCCGATGATCCTGTTGGCAAGCCAGGGGGATGTAGCCGTTACAACTAACACAAGTAACCAGATGCGTCCTTCAAAGATATTGTAATCATATAGCAGGCGCAGCCAGATCAGCCCAATATAAATAAACTGCCTGGATATCCCGGAAACACCCGAATGTTTCAGGAAAAAATAGGTGACTGCAAATATGACCGTGCATAAGATCACCGAACTTATCTGGTGGATAAGAAGTTCATCTGTATAGGGTGCATAGATCCCTCTAGCTATTCCATTTAATATGGCAGGTATGATGAACAGCACCCAGACACCAAGGGAATAAAAGTAAAGTTTCGGGAACAAATTAGTAATTTTGAGCTTTAGTAATAAAAAGTTATTATTCGATTTAAAAATTAATATTTCAAGTTTGCAGATTTAATTCAGCATCTTTGTTTTTGTTCTGTTCTATTTAAAGTTGCGTAGATGAGTTCGATTAGTGAGGGGAAATAAACGTCTTCTCAAATCGATGAGTTTGAAGTATGTAATTCTACAAGTCGCCCAAGTCCCTTGTCCTGAAACTGATGCCATGATATGTCATCCATCATTTTTTTATACCATTCAAAAGGCTTTGTAAAATTTTAAAGGCGTTGTCCTTTTTGAGACTCATTCCATTTTTCACATCAGACGCCTATTATAACGGGTTTGGGCTATATCTTAAAGACACCAACCTATCTATTAGGTCAAGAGTTCCTGTTGTAGCTACTCTTGATCGACTCGCTTATGACTTTTTGAAGATTGGGGTCTTCAACACACAACAAGTCGGGGATATAGTTAAGGGAAATTGTGGGGGGACTTTGATGAGTGATCTATCTATCGAGAAGGGGCTACTGGAGAGTGAAGATATATACAAAGCGTTGTTTGAAGGTACTGCCGAGGGGATACTTGTTGCAGATATTCAAACAAAAGAATTCCTGTTTGCCAATCCAGCTATGTGCAAAATGTTAGGTTATACAGAAGAAGAATTGTTGCAAATGAGTTTACTTGACATTCATCTGAAAAATGATCTGAAATGTGCTATATCTGAATTTGAGAGTCAGGCACGAGGGGAGAAAACCTTATCGTCATCCAGACCTTGTTTGCGAAAAGACGGAACAACGCTATATGCAGATATTAACACAACCAATATCTTGATAAATGGAAGAGAATGCAATGTAGGTTTCTTCACAGACATCACTGAGCGTAAGGATGCAGAGGAGAAGCTCAAATGGGAGTCCGCTACCAACAAAGTATTGGCGGAGTTATCGAATGCACTGGTCGATCCTAAAGAGACAATAGAGAATATTACAAAGATGGTTATGGATCTCGCCATGGATCTCACTACGAGTAAACATGGATTTGTTTCTACCATTGACCCTGAAACAGGTGCCAATGTTGCACATAGTCTTACCGAGATGATGGAAGTGTGTCAAGTCTCTCTGGAGAACAAACGGATTGCTTTCCCGATAGGTGAGGTCGGAGTCTATCCCAGTCTCTGGGGGCATGCGTTGAACACGAAAAAGGCGTTTTATACCAATTCTCCCCGGACTCATGAAAAATCCGTTGGAATACCAAAAGGGCATATCGTACTCAACAATTTCCTCAGTGTTCCGGCTGTGGTAAGGGACGAACTACTTGGACAGATCGCACTTGCCAATTCCGAAACAGGTTATACAGAACGGGAACTTGATCTGATCAAGAGAATTGCTGATCTCTATGGCCTATCAATGGAACGCAAGCAGATGGAAGAAGCTCTACGTAAGAGTGAGGCCAGTTTGTCCAACGCACAGCGTATTTCTCATGTTGGAAACTGTGATTGGGACATTGTCAACAATGAGCTGCACTGGTCAGATGAGGTCTATCACATCTTTGGGCTGGAACCCCAGGAATCCAGGGCTACTTATAATGCGTACATAAGAGCCATCCATCCTGATGATAGAATGCTTGTTCTGGAACATATAAATAAAGCAATATATGAAAATAAACCGTATAGTATTGACTACCGCATTCTTTTACCCGATGGCTCAGAACTTATTGTTCATGAACAGGCCGAAGTCACGTTTAACGAAACCGGTCAGGCCATTCGAATGGCTGGCACAGTGCAGGATATCACAGTTCGTAAAAAAGCAGAGAATGCAATGTTCAATGCAAAACTTGTTGCTGAAGCTGCCGACAAATCCAAGGCAGAATTTATTGCAAATATGACCCATGAGCTAAGAACACCTCTCAATGCTGTTATAGGATTTTCTGAAATGTTAATGCTTGGAACTTTTGGAACACTCAATGAGAAACAAACAAAATATGTGAACAATATTACTTCAAGCGGAAAACACTTGCTGGATGCGATCAACGAGATCCTTGACCTTTCAAAGATCGAGGCTGGAAAGATGGAACTGCATCCTGAAGAATTCGAAGTGTCTTCTGCAATAGAGGAAGTGAACATAATGGTCGCATCAATGGCCGAAAAAAAGAGGATCGCGATCACTGCCGATCTTGCAGACAATACTACTGTTATTGAGGCTGACAAGACCAAATTCAAGCAGATACTATACAATCTGCTGAGCAATGCCATTAAGTTCACGGATCAGGGAGGGTCAGTGACAATTGGAGAAAAAACCTTAGATGACCTTGTGCATATTTCTGTAAAGGACAGTGGTATTGGTATTTCCCCAGAGGATCAGGATAAACTGTTCAACCCTTTCTTTCAGGTGGATTCTTCAAGTACCAGGGAGTATGGGGGTACCGGTCTTGGCCTTGCCCTTATCAAGAAGTTTGTTGAAATGCATGGCGGAGAGGTCTGGGTGGAATCTGAAGTTGGAAAAGGCAGTATCTTCACGTTCTCAATTCCAATGGCGAGCAAAGTGCAATAAAATATTATTCAGGAGTATTAGTGATATTATTACTGGTTATATAGCACCTGAATATTAACATAAGTAATATTACTAAACTCCTCTGTTGCTATCGCTATTCCTTTTTATCCATACAAAACCTGTATAAAAGTAAGTATTGAAACGATCAAAAAGATCAGCGATAAAAAGACCTTCTTATTTTGATGAGAAATAAGCTGAGATGCACGAACTCCAAGTTGGGCACCCAGTATGACACCAGGTCCTGCAAATATGATTATACTGAATACATCAGCAAGGAAAGATGTGTCACTGCTAACAAAAATATCTAGGACATGAACAAACGATGCTATCAATGCGGTTACAATAACAATAAAGACACTGGTCCCGGAAGCTATTGCCGGAGGCATCTTCAAACGCTGTTCCAGATTGTACTCGTTTGCTTCCCCAAGGCCGGATGAAACCATTCCAACAAAAAGTCCTCCAATAGAGCTTAAAATGTAGAATAGAATATCTATTTTTTCAAAGTGGAAACGCCACGGATGTGTGTGTGCTTTTTGATCGTACAATGATGGGTGCTTTGGCAGAATCTTTTTTTCTGGCAGAATAAATACAATAGACAATAAAAGCATACCTGCTCCAAAAACAGTGAGTAAGAACAATGGTCCTATGAAGCCACCCAGAATAACTCCTGCTATAGCAGATGGGATGGAAACGATCAGCACATGTTTTGCACACCTGAAATCGATGAGTTTCTTACGTGCATAACCCAGAGCTCCGCTACCAAAACCAAATATCTCAAGTGAACTACTTCACGCTTACGTATGGAGCTTCTTGCTTCATCCTTTGAACCATCGTTCACAAGTCTGCAAGCCCTTCCCCTCGTTCCGAAGGTGTCAAATATTTAATAAATTTTGATGTTGAAGTGCAAACTTCTTGATATTGATCGCGGCATTAATATCCCTGTCGTGTTCTGTATTACACTCAGGACAGCTCCAATCTCTATCTTTCAAGGTCATTTTACCATTATGATGACCACATACACTACATAATTTTGAAGATGGCTCAAATTGACCTATCTTTAATAGTGTCTTCCCGTACCAATCTGCTTTATATTCGAGTTGTCTAAAAAACTCACTCCATGAAACATCACTGATCGCTTGTGCAAGACAATGGTTTTTTATCATACCCGAAATATTCAGAGTTTCTACTGCAATTGCTTGGTTCTCGCTTATGAGTTTAGAAGTAGTTTTGTGCAGGAAATCAGTTCTCTGGTTTCGGATTTTTTCGTGGAGTTTTGATACATTATGTCTGGCTTTATTTCGGTTCTTTGAACCAATTTGTTTCTTACTCATCCGCTTTTGTAAGATCTTCAGCCTATCCATACTATTTCGAAGGCATTTGGGATTGTCAATTTTTTCACTATTGGAAAGTATAGCGAAGTGAGTAAGTCCAACATCTATTCCCAATGTTGATTTTTCATCGAACATTTCTTTTTCAGGCAATTCGTTTCCATCATCTACTAGAATACTGATGTAATATTTTCCAGTAGGTGTTCTGGATACCGTAGCGGTTTTTACTTTATCTTCAAACTTTCTATGCAACTTTGCCTTTATTGGTTGCTTTATTTTTGGAAGTTTGATCGTATCAGTTTCGAAATCCACTGAATAATGTTGTGGTATCTGGAACGATTGTACAGGATTTTTCCTTGATTTGAAATTAGGAAATCCTTTCTTCTCCCTGAAAAAACGAGTGAAAGCAGATTCGAGATTGATAAGCGTATTCAATAACGATTGAGAATTGACCTCTTTTAACCATTCATTGTTTGGTTTCAGGTCATGAACAAGTCGATGCTGTAATTCGAATCTCGACAAGTGTTCCTTATCAACTTCATACGCTTTGTTCTTCTGCTCTAAAGCCCAATTATACGTAAACCTACATGCACCAATATGTTTCATAAGAACCTCGGTTTGAGATTCAGAAGGGTACAATCGGTATTTGTAGGCTTTAAGCATCAATACACTATATTTTTTAACAATATATTAATTTTTTGTAAAATGAGGTTGTATGTGGATTGTACGCCTTTCATCCCACATAAAATCGAAGATTTAATGTGCATGTTTGATCTTCGATTTAACATGCCCACCTTGCGGAAGGGGACTTCTCGGCTGAAAGTTAAAAGCCCGGTGGCAAAAGCAACCTGGGGTTCAAGGTGCAACACCAGAAAAAAGAAAGGGCTGAAGAATACGGCACCTCCGATCCCTGCAGCCATTGCGATCATAGAGATCAGAACGCCCACCGGAAACATGAAACAATATTCGATCATATTGATCCTGTTGATATGAAGGGCTTAAAACACACCCTCATCAATTATTTTCCATTCTGGTCAAGACAATAATACTGATCTGAAAGGTTATTTTCAATATATACTTCGCATTCCCCGCATACGCATCCTTTTTTATCGGTTATACATTTACTTTTTCCAAAAGCGCAAAATAATCCTTCCATATGTTCAGCTTCTGAAACATCACCTTTCATCATGTGCACCATATTACCTGGCATAGACTTTACCTTGCACGCAAACGTATAGCTCGGGCATTTCATACACATACACTTACTTAGATTTTCTTTGCTTTTTTCTACATTTCCCATTGTACCACCCTTATTTGATGTAAATCACATCATTTTCTAAAAAACGACTATGTATGTCACATGTCGTCTACTTATAAAATTGTAGAGTGTTACTATTTAGTCTTTTTGGCCTTTGAGGAAGCCGGCCACAGAGGAGGCATCAATTCGAGTTGCCGTTTCCATTCTCTGTCAATGGTGTACCTGAGATACAGGAGACCCATTGTTCAATATAAAAATATCAATACTTCCTCCCTGATATTTTAGCATCAAAGCTGCTTACAAGTAGGTCTCCTAAAATTAAGAGAGCTATCAGGTTCATTGTTGATCATCCTGCTATGAACCTGCTATGAAAAGAATGTTGATGGAATATTCGGATAGAGTGGAATAAATTATCAATTATTGAATCTAGTTATACTTATGTTGAATTGTTTATTAGAAATCCCACTTTTTATATATTCTTGGTTTTACAAAGCAGTTTGCTATAAAATTTAAAGAGTTCGGTTTTTCCCAGTTACCTATATCCCCGCACAATAGTGTGTCGATGCCTATACGAAGGGAACTTCTAAAATAAACCACAATCTATATTAATAGCCATGTAATAGTGTAGCCGATGAATTGGCCAGACATAATACAGTGGACTATAGTTTTGGTTGGAGCATTTATTGTGTACAGTGCAGCATTGCAGGATATGCATGATGGTGTGTATAGAGATAGACTGTTCTCTACAAACCGTAATAAGTAAAGTACATTTAAAAACGGAGTAATAAGATGGATCTTAATGACCACCTGTTCATCTTGTCAGAAAATATTCCGAACTTGATCAAGAATAAAGATCTCGATGATGAAGAAAAGGAGATCACCGCATAATCATTTGGAGTTCATTTTTCTTCTTTTTCCATGATCTCTTTGATCTTTTTATCTTCCCAACCTTTAACGAATTTGCTCACACTAATTCCTTGTATCACTACAAAGGTCCCCCATCCAATAAGTGGCCAGTGAAACCACCATCCTCCTCCATCAGAATAGTCGATAAAAAATAGTATGGCCATTATCACCAGGTATACTGCCAGATGGTTGTAGAACTTCTTGAGTTCCTTTACTCGTTTCTGGGCACGTAATAATTTATCATCTTTTTCTAACATTTGCTATTCCCCCCATAATAAAATTAGTGAAAAAAGTATTTGATGTTTTTGGATGTGTCAGACTTTGCAGAGATTCTTGTTTTGTCCTTTTTTGTTCTGATTAGAAGAAGATGAGTTTCTCTAAGGGTACATTGCATTACATGAAGCAGAATGCAAAGAGTGATAAGTCGTTTACTCTTAATGCTCACGTTAGGGAGAGGTTGGAGATGTGGTGAAGGTTATTGAGAATTTTTTTTGATGTATCAAGATTGATACATTTTACAAACCAAGGCGATGATAAACCAAGATCAATTTGAAGGAGTTCTTTATCTTCCATAGTGATTGAATTGGAGATCTGAATATTAAATTACCCACTCAATGTTGATGAGATTCATTTATTTTAAGTATTGATGGAATGATGTGTATTTCGGTTTCAGTGGATTAATAATTGGTTTTTTGTTATTCTTTTTGTTCTTTTTTTTATTCATTCTTTTTCCTTTTTTATTATTTTTTTCAATCAATTCCATATATGCATCAGATCTTATATTAAGGCGATATTCTGGTTTTGGCTCAAATGATTTACAAATACACTTTTTTGAAACGACAATGCAGTTTTTTCGTAAGCATGAATTATCTAAACTCATGTAATAACTACAAACTGCACAACAATAGGTCTTATCTTTTAATTGAGATGCCACCCGAGTAAACTTAATAAAATGATTACCTCGATCATATTTCAGGTCATAATACCTTATATTGTATATTTTACTCAAAATCGTCACCGGTGCAGGTGGATTCCAATCAGAATACGGCGGTTTATCATTTATACAGTTAGGTTTTTTATCTTTTACAAGAGTTATGCAATCTTTAGATTTTAATGAGTTTAAATCACTATTTTTTGACTGTATAGTATAAACTATTGATTTACAGGTAGGGCAGAAATTTATAGAATCTTTATGCTTTGAATTGCATTTTTTGCAGATTTTCATTAGTGCCACCCATAAATTATATTTCAAAACGAAATTGATACAAACAAAATTAACGATGTATTATACAATCAGCCCTGACATAAATAACAGAAACCCCATCAACGGCAAGCCTGTCCTTCACAAGCTCTTCAAGTTCCTTTATCCTGCTACCAGCAAGCTCCGGATCATTGAACTCAAAGACAGTGACATCATCACAGAGTGCTTTTACAGCTTCCGTAAGGTCAGGTGTGGATTGTCCGCCTGTCATTGCTGCTGTCCTGTTGTCCAGCACCATGACGAGCACGTCACGTTTGGTCTCGACAGCATTTATCAGGCCTAAGATGCCGGAATGTGACAGTCCGAAGTCACCTATGACAGCAACGGACTTTTTATCGAAACCTGCAGCTGTGGAAATAGCAGCACCAAGTGCAAATCCGACATCAACGGCTTCAAGGGGTGCAGAGGCACTGCGTATGGAGCAGCCCATATCGCCTGCTATGAAAATATCCAGATCATGAAGCATTCTATAGACCGGCAGGAAAAGACAGTCCTCGCACAAAGAACGTGAACCCCTTTCCCCAATGGTCTCAATAAAAGTATATTTAGTTACCTTATCTTTATCGATGTTCTCGATCGCAAAACCGATCTGCTCTTTTTCAATGCGACCATATGGGAGATGCCCGGTCATTTTTCCCAGTACGTTCTCGCAGATACTGATGTGGGATTCGATAAAGGCTTCACTTTCCTCAATAACGAGAACTTTTTCATGGTCGGATATGAAATCTCTTAGTTTCCTAACAGGAAGCGGAGATACAACATTAAGTGAAAGATGCGAAACCTCAAGCTGTCTTTCGGACAATAGCTTATCCACAAGCAAAGAGGGATAGCCAGAAGAAATTATGCCTGTCTTGCCTGCTTTAACATATCGTGTCAGAGAGGTGTTCTCTGCTTCATCCACAAGCAATGGCTGTACATTTATGTGAAAATGCTGGTGCTTGCCACGCATTGTCAGCTTCCAGACAGACCTGTCAAATGTAGCTTCTGTCTTCTTAATATCCTCGGATCTTTTAACAGGACCTGTGGCTTTTTCCAGACGATCCGTTATCCTGACTATAACAGGGGTCTTTGTATTTTCGGAGAGTTCGAATGCTCTGATAAGTGACCTGTATGTAGCATCCGGGTTCGACGGGTCGAACACCGCGACCTCTGCCACCTCACCGTACCATCGTGAATCCTGCTCGTTCTGGGATGCTCTGACCCCGGGATCATCGCCTGCTATTATTACAAGTCCTGCGCCGATCGTATGTGTGACAGAGGTTATGAGAGGGTCGGAAAGGACATTCATGCCGACGTGTTTTGTGATGGTCAGTGCCCTTCTGCCTGAAACGGAAGCACCGAGTGCGGTCTCCAGTGCGGCCTTCTCATTGGTCATCCACAGAGTGGTTACGTCAGCGGGACTGTTCTTTTCAAAATGTTCGATCACGGCTGTCGTGGGAAATCCGGCAACTGCCGTTATCATCTTTACACCACAGTCCATGGCTGCAGCATAAAGGGCTTCAAGTCCCGTGACCTCCACAGGTCCATTCTGACCCTCAGGAACGTTCATAGCTTAGCTTCCAGATCAATTGATTCATCAGGACGGGCAAACCATGCAAGAGATCCCAATGCACCTATGACACCATTGCCATCGAGCCAGACCTCAACACCATTCTTGCGTGCATGTTCCATTGCAATGTCCTTGGTCAGTTCTCCGCTGCGACACATGGTGCTGTATTCTTCCATATGGGATGCCTCGAAAGAGGACAGTACCACCATGCCGGTCTCATCGGAAACACTGTATTTGAGCAGTGCATTTTTCATGTCTTCAAGGAGCTCTTTCTTCGCTTCCTCGCTTACACAACCAAATTCAAGCACTGTGGATACGCAATTCTGTGTTTTAGCCGAGACCGGGAACAATTGGACAAGGGAATGTGATAGATAGACGGATTCATTGCTATTAAGTGCTGTAGCAATGTTGTGTGTCATTGACCACGTAGCTCCCTCTTCCTTCGTATCGGTGTCATCTATCCCGATAAGCACACGCTGCCGTCTTGGAACGACTATGGTGCCTTTGGCAGCCTTTCCGCCACCTGAGTCACCCACATCATAGCGTAGCACTCCCTGTGCGAATGCTCTGCATTTCGTGGCACCCACGCCTCCGCCTCCAAGACCTGCATAGGTGATGGATACTTCATCCCCGTCAACCACAACCGATTCGATCCCGGCAGCAGCCACTGATGGCTTAAGTGTAAGATCGCAAACATCAGCTTTCACGAGATAGCGGCTCATGTTGCCCACTGCACGTGCCTTCTGTACAAGGGGTGACCGGGCATAATGGAAGCGTGACCATGCAGCACCACTATAGCAATTCGTATGCTCGATTATCTCTGCATACTCGTTATTTTCATCACAGACCACATAGATTCCCCTGTAGGGGATCGTATAGGGATCTGTAAGTTCTACTTCTTTCATCTGATTGGATTAATTATGAGTAATGGTTTAAAGCTTTTGTTAAAAGCTCATGATTTGTGAAGAAGAAAAACCATTTGTTGCAGAAATATTAGACATGTACTGTCCTGATAGGCAGCATTTTTATTTTGTGAAGGCATAAGGTTTGAATGTAAAGTTTCACACAATAACAGGGGATAGAGTTAACATCAAAAAACACTCGTTTTTTCACGATATGTTTTGTCCATCTTATTCTGTGTACTGAAAAAAATTGATTTTAAAAAAAGCATGTCAGACAGATACTGATCAATCGGGAAGATTGCAGTTTATCTGTCTTTCATTAAAATATGTCAGAATTAAATTATATCAAGATATGATTAGTTTCTGGCTGGTCTGTGATTCTGAAAACATTCCCTGCAGTATACAGGTCTGTCACCAGACGGCTTGAAAGGTACTTCAGTCTCCTGTTTGCAGTCAGAGCATGTTGTCTTGTGCATTTCTTTTGGGCCGTTGTTTGAACCAAAACCACTGCCGCCTCTGTTATTGTATTCCATTTGTTTATCTCCTAAATACTTTTATAGTCCGCACAGTAGAACCGAGGCTGAGAATTATCGAATGACCAGTTTTACCTTGTCTTAGTCAAATGGCTCATTCCGATACTACTACTTCTTGCTATCAGCAATTGTTAAAAAAAACACAAAAATTGAGTAATCTTTCATAAAACCGTTGAGCAATCGAACAAGTACTTACAGCATTTTGTAGCATAAATAACCTCTTCTATCAAACAGCACATTAGCAAAGTAAAAAGCATAAATTAAGTGAAACTAAATTTTTTATTGTTCAAATGTTGCTGCACATATTCACAGTGCAAATTATATCAAAATGTATTTAATCAGGTATGTTAAAATTAATATATCAAATTGTGAAAGGTAGTAGAAGTTTTTCAGTAACCATTATCATACATGGAAGCCACTTCTGAACCATAATTTGAAAAGTTTTATTCATATTAATCATTCTGACAGCATTGACATTATCCGGTTGTGTCGAATCAACTGAAAATACACTTAATACTGCAGAAGAAACACTCGCAGCTGTTGAGGAGACGATTGAAGCTGTGGAAGACATCGCTGACCAAATCGAAGATAAGCCTACACCTGAAGAGCCAACTATTGCAGCAAGCGATTCACTTGTCATAGGTGCATTTAACGTGCAGGTCTTCGGAGTATCAAAAGCTGACAAACCAGAAGTGATGAATGTGCTTGCAGACATTGTACGAACATATGATGTAGTTGCAATCCAGGAGATCAGAGATAAATCACAGACTGCTCTTCCAGAGCTTGTAGATCTTGTAAACTCCGACGGATTACAGTATGCCTATGTAGTCAGCGAAAGGCTTGGCAGAACGTCAAGCAAAGAACAGTATGCATACATCTACAACACACAGACAACAGAAATAACTGGTACTCCAGAAACCTACCCCGAGCCTGAAGACACTGATCCATTCCACAGGCAACCATACATTGCAGCTATCGTTCTACCCAGTATAACTTCGATGCAGTCTTGATGGTCATCCAGAAGAGAACGACTTTGTCATCATGGGTGACTTCAATACAGAATTTTAACCATCAGTTTATGTAGCCTTCCTCTTTCAAACTGACATATCTGCCGTCCCCGATGATCACATGGTCGAGAACATTGATACCAAGGATCTTCCTTGCAACAAGCTTCTTCTCGGCTACACCGATGATGTTCTTCCTGACGGTTCTCTTTTCTTCAGCGGTAGGTGCTGCCAAGGTTGATCATCTCCTTCCTACCTGTATCCAGATGTCTCCCGCGGCCCCAACGCTGGATTTGGCAACCCCAACATTCTTTCGCAGGTGCCGACTTTGACAATTGGGAGAGTGACTGAATTACCTTCGATGATTGGTTTTTCAGATAGAAGAGTGGATTGAAGTTGTGACATAAAGTAGGCTGTCACTTTGAGTTATAAAAAGGAAAGTTGAAAAGTAAGCAAAATGATGAGAGCAACATGCTCTCATCATCACTTACCATTAAGAACACCATAAAGTGTCCCACAAACCATACCAACTGCCCCACCAAACACCATATATTCATTGATCATAATGCCTCCTATTAACCCAGCCACAGGCACGATTATGCCCGTAAAAGCTTTAACAAAAGTTCTGTGCTTTTCAGATGCCTCTATAAACAAATAAGCAATGCCGGCCCCTATAAAAAAGGCAAATACAATATAAGCTAATTCAAAACCATTCATGATTTAAGATTACCGGAGAATTAGAAGCACTTACCAAACAAAAAGGTTTCCAATGTTTGCCATACCCTCAACCCACCACTCATGAAAAAAAGGAAAGTTGAGTTGCACATAATCACAAAATGTTATAATACATTAGTTGCAACTTCATAAAACATCGTAATTTTGCTTCTGGTGATAGGAATGATATCTGGAATAATTGATGGGCTTATTGAACATTACAGAGTTGAAATAATACTTTCAATATTGACACTGGTTATTTATGGTCTAAAATTCATCACATGGCTCCTGCAATTTATTCCAGAAAGTCATCAAACCTCTGCATTCTTGATTCTTTGTATAATCATTCCATTAATTGTTGCAGTTTTTTGGTGGGTAGCAATTGAGACCATCAGGAATCTGCCTGCTTACGTTAGGGGTTTCAGCCGACAATGAGATCTTACTTAAGGCGAACAGGAAACGAGACAACATGTCAAATTGGATATTAACATTAAATGTTAACTCTGGAGCAATAACTGCAATCGCCGCAGTAGTGCTTGTAATTATTACAGGAATTTATGTATATTTAACTCATAAAATTGCAAAGGGTTCAGAAGAGGTAATTGAACAAGCTTCAATTGATAGAGAAATCGCATATATACGCGACCAATTGGAGGAGTTTTATTATCCATTGTTCTTAGTTGTAAGTGAAATGAACGATGTTGAAAACCCTGGGAAAGCAGTCTCTGATTTATTTAATAAATAGTATCTAGCACATGACAACATGAAGTTAACCACTGCGGATACACCACTAAAATCTAGCTGCTTACTAGATGCTTTAGTGGATAAGAATGTTGTAGCAGTTGGCAAAGATATGATAATACTCAATGAACGATTGATAACACTTTTAAATCCTTAACCCACCGCTCACACCAAATCCACCACTGAACCGAGGCAAAGGTTTCCCAGGCTTCTCAGGAGGAAGTAGTTCAGTCAAGACCCAGACCAAAGCATCGATTCGATCAGGAGATCGGCCTTCTCCTGGAATCCAATCACACATCTGATTCTCAAGAGCCGGGAATGTAGCCACATGATGGATCCGACCTTGCTCATAGTATGAGGATATCGGTTCAGCTCGAGTCTGCTTTCCTCTGCTTGCTCTGACCGCCTGGTAAGGAATTGACGGATCTACTAATCTTAAATTGGCTTCTACAAGTTCACCACCGTTGTTGACTTCACCGATGATACGGTCACCGTGATGCTTCTCAAAAGCTGCGATTGCTTCAGCTGCCCATTTTCTTGGTGTGGTGTGACGTGTGTAATCACCTAGGACATACCCATGTTTCTTCTTGTAAATACCAGCAACCACGATGCCAGTATCATCAGTATCATCAGCACCATCCTTTGAAGTCACAGCATGATCTACACCAACAACGATGCGAACCAGATCTGGAATCTTCGATACATGATGTAATCTTTAAAGATATATCCATTCCACAGGCAGCCATACATTGCAGCTATCAGTTCTACCCAGTATAACTTTGATGCAGTCTTGATAGTCATCCACACTTATCCAGACGAGGTCACAGAAGATATCAACGCACTGGATGATGTACTCACTTATACTCAGTCCGTTTACAGAATAAAATAGTTTTGTCATCATGGGTGACTTCAATGCAGAATTTCAGCCATCAGTTTATGTAGCCTTCCTCTTTCAAACTGATATACCTGCCATCCCCGATGATCACATGGTCGAGAACACTGATGCCAAGGATCTTCCCGCCTTCAACGAGCTTTTCCGTTACAGCTATGTCCTCCCTGCTTGGTGCGGGGTCGCCTGAGGGATGATTGTGCGTTAATATAACGGAGGCTGAAGACTCCATGAGAGCTGATTTGAACACTTCACGCGGATGCACGATGTTTGCGTTCAGGCTGCCAATGGAGATTACCTCTTCCTTGATGATATTGTTCTTCGTATCAAGATAAAGGGCTGTAAGATGTTCTTTTTTCAATTCGCGATGTCTGGGATAGAGCAGGGAATATACATCGTTTGCCGAGCGTATCTTTCTTTTAGGATCATCAGTGAAGATCTCCAGTTTTCTTGCAAGTTCGAAAAGGGCTGCTATCTGGGAAGCTTTGGCAGGACCAATGCCCCGTATCTTTGTGAGCTGGGTAATGTTCGCCTGGCTCAATTGTTTTAGATTGTATTCCGAGAGGATACGACTGGACATACTGACCACATTCTCATCCTTTGAACCTGTACGAAGGATTACTGAAAGCAGTTCCGCATTGGAAAGGAAACCGGGACCATGTTTCAACAAACGCTCTCTTGGCCGATCTTCCGATGGCATGTCATGAATTCGTACCTGATAACCACACATGTAACAGAGTAATATTCTTTATTAATATAAAGCAATCGACATTTCAACTTCTGTTTTATATTTTTAGAAAGAATAAACTTTTACCACCCGTTCACCGTACTTATATATATTATTCAGGAATAGGAATGGGCATGAAAGTCATTTCAGTTATAGGTTACAAGAACACAGGGAAAACGACCTTCGTTACCCGAATGGTAAAGGAACTTTCAGACCTTGGTCGTGTGGGAACGGTCAAACTGATGCTTGACCATCGTCTTGATGATCCGAATACTGATTCCGGTAAACATTTCGATTCCGGTGCCGATATGGTCACTGCCGTCACGGACAGGGAACTGGTGACCATCAGCCGTAATCCTTCTTTTGAAAAAGCACTGGATGAACTTGCTGATGCGGGAATGGATTTTGCCATAGTCGAAGGTGCAAAGGACAGTGATGTTGCAAAGGTCGTTCTCGGTGATCTGGATGAAGATATTTCCAATGTCATCGCAAGACTTCCTGAAAAGGTCGACTGGGATCTTAAAAATATTGTAGCACTGCTAATGGAACAACCGGACCACATTACGCTCAATTCCCTTATAGAAAAGGTCAGAGCAAATCCAGAGATAGTAAAAGCAGGTGGAATTGGTACTTTTATCGGTATCGTAAGGACGGATAATGAGGATTACGAGACCAAAATGCTCGAATTCGAGAAATATGATAAGGTCGCAGATGCCAGCATCCAGAAGATACGGGAAGAAATGATGCAGCAAGAGGGTATCATCGATGTCCTCATTCATCACAAAGCCGGAAGGATAATGCCACTTGAAGATATTGTATATATCGTGATAGCAGCAGGACACCGCCAGCAACTGTTCGCAGCTCTTAGTGAGACATTGGAACGAGTGAAATCAGAAGTGCCCATATGGAAAAAAGAGATAACCATCGATGGTAATTTCTGGGTCCATGACCATGACTGAAACGATTTGAATATCGAATATAAAAATATGAAAATGATGTGTGGTTCAATGACCAGGCATCATTTCAATTGCGATTCTCAAGAAGCACTTTCAAGATCAATTGGAATACTGAACCCAAATGTACTTCCTTTTCCAACTTCACTTTCGACCCAAACCTTACCATTGTGTATTTCCACAAACTTTTTCACAATATTGAGACCCAAACCAATGCCCCCGTGTTTTCGGGTAGTTGAGGAATCAGCTTGGAAAAATTTATCAAACAATTTGCTCTGATTAGTTGATGAAATTCCAGATCCTGTATCTTTTACAAAAAAGCACATTGAATCCCCACATACCTTTGTCTCGATCGTAACATGTCCACCACTGGGCGTGAATTTAATGGCATTGTGCACAAGGTTATAGATTATATGCTTGAATTTAAACTTGTCAGCTTTTAGGATAGTATTATCAAGATCGATTTTATGGGTCAAAATGATATCCTTTTCCAATGCAAAGGACATCATGGAAGTTTCAACTTCATCAATGACATTGTTTATTAAGAATTTTGTTGGTCTGAATTCCATAACTCCGGATTCGATTTTTGAAGTGGTAATGATCTCATTGAAGATCTCCAGCAAATGTTTACCATTAGACAATATATTTTTGACATATTTTGCCTTTTTTTCATCCAGGCCTTCGGATCTTTTAAGCAAAACATTTGAGAAGCCTATTATCGAATTCAAAGGTGTCCTTATCTCATGACTCATGTTCATTATAAATTCAGATTTTGATCTATTCGAATCCTCTGCCAGTATTTTTGCTTGTAGCATTGCTTCCTGCGCTTTAACAGTTTCAGTCATATCAGAAATAATTCCATTCAATGAAAGCGGTTTTCCCTGTTGGTCCTTGTCCCAACTTAATTTTGCTTTTACCCACCGTATATTCCTGTCTTTATTTATGATACGGTATTCTAAAATGCCATCTTCTAATTTTGTTTGCAACTCTTTAATTTTTGCAATTACCCAGTCCATATCTTCAGAATAAAGCGTGTTCTGCCATAATGTAGGGTTATTTAACCACTCTTCTACAGTATACCCGTAAATTTGTTCGATGGCTGGATTTACATAGGTTGTTACAAGCGTGTCAGGATCAAGACAGAAGATCATATCATTTATGCTTTCGGAAAGGCGATGATATTTTTCTTCAGAGATCTGCAAAGCATTCTCGATCTGCTTCCGCTCGGTCAGATCCCTGATAATTGCCATATCTGCGGGCCTGCCTTCGTATTCTATAACAGATGCGTTTATTTCCACGAGAACATTTCCGCCATCCTTTGAGATGATACCTACCTCATAATAATTGGGAATTTGGTCCCCACAGATTCTTTTTTCATACCTCTCCTTTACAAGGCCTCTATCGTTGGGAGAAACAAATTCAATGAAAGACTTTCCAATAATTTTTTCAATTGGGTATCCGGAAATATCAGACATCTTTTTGTTCGCATATTTAAGCACATAATCTTGAATAATGATGATCCCATCATTCCCTTTTTCCACAAGATTAGAATATTTCTCTCCACTCTTCCTCAATGCAATTTCTGCTCGTTTGCGTTCGAGTGCAGAACCTATGATGGGAGCTATCATATTAAGGGACATCACATCTTCTTCTTTACAGCCTCCGATGCCTAGAACACTGTCAATTCCAATAAAACCGTCAATTTTATTATTGATGTAAAGGGGCAAAACTATCACAGATTTAATATCTTGTGCCACAAGCAGCTCTTTTTCTGCCGATGCTTCCGGCGGCATGGCTGAGACGTCTTCAATGTGGATCAATTCACCATTATGGAGTTTTTCCATCCACCATGAATATAGGTCGAGGGATATATCCTGCAGATTTTTTATTTGTGGCTCCACTCCATCCACACAAAACTCGTGTGCATTGTCTGCACGAGTTCCATTATCGTGAAACTGAAAAATATAACTTCTATGATTTTCACATAAGTTGCAAAGTTCCTCAAGAGCATAATTAATACTATCATCCATGTCTTTGTTGGAAATGAACTTCGACGAAATGGATGCTATCATTTTTTCGATCTCAAGTTTCCTTTCAAGGGATCGATTTGTACGTTTGATCTCTGATATATCGTCCAGGACCAATGAGACCTTTGGACCATTTTTGTCCGGGATCAGGATCGTAGAAATAAAATAATTAACTTTTATGGGCTGGTCATTGGTTACTATTTCCAATTCACCTTCCCTTTTGTAAATGTTCTTTCCGGTTTTGAAAGTATGCATTAAAGAGTTTTGTATGACACATTTTGAGCATTCCCTGTTTTTTCCACAGCCATCCCTTTTGAAGGAATTTATACATTTAAGTGCTTCACCAACAAGAATTCCAAAACTATCCTTTTTTTCATTTTCTAATGCAATGGTAGCGGTTTTATTGATGTTCTCAATTTTACCTTCATGGTCCACAAGGATCATGATCAAAGGAATATCATCAAATATTGATTTTAAGATATCCAGAGTTATAATCGATCCATCCAGAGATCTATAAGATCCTTCGGTAGCCAGATCATTCAGAATATTCTCGTTTTCAATCATCTTAGTTTGCCCCTGGAATCCCCATGTACAATATTAAATATATCTATATATACTTCTCCATTATTTATAGTATTATGAAATAAAAATAGATATATTATATAAAGCAAATGTAAGAGATGGAAGGGGCTTTTCAAGGTCATAGCTATAACGACCTCTGCTGAAGCTGTAATGTGAAGAGCACTAAATATCAATATAGTAGTCTTATTTTTTTATATTCACTTTAATAAAAATTCTTACCTTTTGCGAACATCAATACATTTTCTAATATATTTATAATTCTAATATATTTATAATTCTAATATATTTCATAAAATGATCTACGAAACATTAATGTATGGCTTATGTTAACATGTGACATAATCAAATGTACATTAAAAATGGTGATAATTATGTTAGGAATAGATGACCCTTATATCTGGATGGCTTATGTGCTTTGCATCATAAGTGCCCTGGGTTGTATAATATATGGTTTATTGAACTGGAATGAAGAAGAGCAGGAGGAACTTTAATGGCAGTTAGCACACCCTTGCTTGGAGTGATCGTACTTATTTATCTTATGATAATCTTTTACCTTGGATTACTTGGATACAAAAAAACGAAAGAAATAGACGACTACATGGTAGCCGGAAGAAGTATTCATCCCTACATTCTTGCCCTTTCCTATGGTGCGACCTTTATTAGTACCTCTGCGATAATTGGTTTTGGCGGAGCTGCTGGAGCTTTGGGGATGGGACTTCTCTGGCTGGCAGTGATGAACATCGTCGTAGGTATATTCATTGCTTTTGTTGTATTCGGAAAACGCACAAGGCGTATGGGTGCCCGCCTTAATGCCGTAACATTTCCGGAGTTTTTAGGCAAACGTTTCCAGTCGCGATTCATACAGGGATTCTCAGGAGCTATCATTGGCATCTTCATGCCCCTTTATGCAGGTATTGTCCTGATAGGCGGAGCACGTTTTCTTGAGACCACGCTTGGGGTCAATTATGATATTGCAGTACTCATACTGGCGATCATAGTAGCTGCTTATGTCATTACCGGCGGGCTGATCGCTGTTATGTACACCGATGCATTGCAGGGCGCTTTTATGTTCATTGGAATGATCGTACTTCTTGCACTTACATACATCAAGCTTGGTGGTGTAACGGCAGCACACGAAGCACTTTCAGGTATGACAGGACTTGTACCGGAGTCACTTGTTGCCGGAGGACATTTGGGCTGGACAACCATGCCAGCGTTCGGATCACCGATCTGGTGGACATTGGTATCCACACTTGTCCTTGGTGTGGGCATAGGGGTTCTTGCACAGCCACAGCTTGCCGTCAGATACATGACCGTTGAGAATGACAGGGCACTAAGCCGTGCCGTACTTGTAGGTGGACCTTTCATACTGATGATGACTGGAGTGGCCTTTACGGTGGGTGCACTTTCAAACGTATATTTCCAGAAAACACAGGGAATTATTGCAGTTGTAGCCGGTAAGGGAAATACTGACCTTATAATTCCAGAGTACATCAACAGTGCTATGCCAGAGCTGTTTGTGGTACTGTTCATGCTGACACTTCTTGCAGCTGCAATGTCAACATTGAGCTCACAGTTCCATACAATGGGAACAGCCATCGGACATGACTTCTATCGTGAATTTATCAAGAAAGGAGATGTCGGGCAGACAGTGAACATAACAAGGCTTGGGATCGCTTTGACCATTATTACAAGTGTGATCCTTGCATATATACTGCCCATAAGCATCATCGCAAGGGCAACTGCTATTTTCTTCGGTCTCTGTGCAGCGGCTTTCCTTCCCATGTACGTAGGTGCATTATTCTGGAAGAGGATGACAAGAGAAGGTGCGATCGCGAGTCTTCTGGTGGGTACAGCAGGAAGTTTGTTCTGGTTGACATTCATACATTCAAAGGAAGCAGTACCTCTTGGCATATGCAAAGCCCTTTTTGGAGTTGATACCTTGCTCACAGGAACATGGACAGTTGTCGACCCCATAATTGTGGCAACTCCAAT
>Ga0255366_10003_pt1 | contig 32679 bp, 19 predicted proteins | sample ANMaggSeSYBR01C4_FD_182086 | JGI IMG/M metagenome (GOLD analysis project Ga0255366, IMG submission 182086) | Sediment cell enrichment communities from methane seep in Santa Monica Basin, California, United Staets - ANME aggregate JGI... | ecosystem: Environmental > Aquatic > Marine > Cold seeps >... | reverse complement strand
GTTTAGCCTCAATTACAGATCCAATTGATGGTACTCCTGAATCAGATGACCTATTGGTTCAAAATGTTTCGTTAGGAATTCAAATGCATCAGTTTACAGGATTATGTCCGAATACAACTTACTACTTTAAAAACTACCCCTATAATGGATCAGGTAGTGCTATTGATTATAAAACCGATGAAACAATTCCAACTACCCAGGCTCTTACTGATCTTCTCCCAACTGCTCCAAATCTGTTTTTCTCTGAGTATATAGAAGGTAGCAGTAATAATAAGGCCCTTGAAATTTATAATGCTTCCGGATCTACGGTATCACTCGATGACTTTGCTTTTCCAAATGTTTCAAATGCACCTTCTGTTCCGGGCGAATATGAATATTGGAATACTTTTACTTCGGGTGCTACACTTGCACCGGGAGAGGTCTATGTGATTGCACATCCAAGTGCAAATGCTGACATTTTAGCACAAGCAGATATGACTTTTAGCTACTTAAGCAATGGAAATGATGGTTTTGCTCTCGTATTTGGAGCTGAATGCGATTATCAAATTATAGATTGGCTGGGTAATTGGGAGGGTGATCCTGGAACAGGTTGGGATGTTGCTGGAGTTACTGCAGCTACTGCAAATCATACATTGATACGAAAATTATCTGTAACTTCAGGAAATACAAGTTGGTCTACTTCTGCAGGAACTAATGCTGGCGATTCGGAATGGATTGTGAGAGATATTAATAACAGTAGTAACCTTGGTATCTATGGTTTCGCAGATTGGACAGGTGCTATTGATAATAATTGGGATAATGCTGGTAACTGGTCAAGTGGAATTGTTCCTACAGCTACAGATGATGTTATTATAGGAGCAGCTTTAACCAATTATCCTATTATTGGAGGAGTTGCTGAGGCAGAATGTGCTTCTTTGTTTATTGCTTCTGATGCTGCTTTAACGATTCAACCATCTGCAGGATTAAATGTAATAGGAACTACTGAATGTGATGGTGATTTTGTTATGCTATCAGATGCATCAGGTAATTCTGCCGGTTTCCGTGATGGAGGTATTGACCCCGCAAGTACCGGAACATTTCTTTTCGACAGGATGGTTGAAGCTTATCCTGCATCCAATGATCATTTAGGTTGGCATTATATTTCTACTCCCATAACTGGATTTGACAGTTGGGACATGTTCAATTATTGGATAAATTACTGGAACGAAGCTGCCACAGGAGTTGATCCTGATTTCCCGTGGGTTCATTTGGAAGGTACTGCACCATGTGTTCCTGCTTCACAATTGGCTATTGGTAATATGGAAGGATGGAGTGTTAGACAAGATTATGATTATGCTTGTAATGCTACTAATCCCGGAACAGATGATCATATTCTTTTTGCTGGGGATTTTGCTGATGTAAACTCAGGAGATTTTGACAGGGATTATACATTTAATGTACTACCTTCTGCTGCTGCATATGCAGGCTACAATTTAATGGGTAACCCTTATCCATCATGGATAGATATGGCTGCTTTTGCCGGATTGAACGTTCATATCTGGGATGGAAGTGCTGATGACTACCTGGATTGGGCTGGCACTGGAGATTTTGATGAGATTCCTCCAACACAGGGTTTCTTTGTATTTGATGGCGGAGCCGGAAATGTTGCCTTAACAAATACTAACAGGGTATTTGGTACACAGCCATTTCAAAAAACTACAACTAATGAAGTTGTATTATTAGCAACAGGCAATAACAAAGAAGATAAAACCTATATCAGGTTTTCAGAAGAGGCTACTGCTAGTTATGACAATGCAGGGATTGATGCTTATAAATTGTTAGGTACAGGAACAGCTCCTCAGATTTATACAGTAACAAATGGTGTAGATTTTTCAATCAATACCTTACAAGAAACCCCGATGGTGCCTATGTCATTTTTTGCAGCTCAATCAGCTGAATATACAATTGAAGCTATTGAAACCAGTGAATTTACCAATGTTGTTTTAGAAGACCGTGTTACTGGTGAGCAAACTGACCTGCTAACAAACAGCTATACATTCAATTATACTGTGAATGATGATCCTGACAAGTTCTTTGTACACTTTACTCCATTAGGAACACCTGAATTATCAGCCAACAGTATAAATATCTGGTCAAAGGATCATAAGGTCTATGTTCAGGTACCAGAGATCAATGGTTATATTGTAGTGTTCAACATGATGGGACAGGAAGTCACCAGGGCTGAAATAGAGCCAGGTTTAAATGTGATACCTGTAACAGATGTAAATGCTTTCTATATAGTGAAAATTGTTGGAAGTGAAGTTGCCAAAACAGGAAAGGTATATGTCAAATAACACCTCCCCCTGCCGAAAGCTTTCGGGAGCAAGGAGGGGAAATACTGGGAGTTGTTTTATTATTGTCTAACATAAATAACAGATATATTATGAAAAAAGTAATTCAAATTTTAGTACTATTGATAGTAATCCTAATACCGGTTATCTTAACAGCACAGCCACATCCTTACGATCCTTCAATTGGTGGTGGAACAGGTGGTGGCCCGGCAGGAGGTGGAGCGCCCATTGGGGGTGGACTGCTGCTTATGCTGTCACTGGCAATCGGATATGGAACCAGGAAAATCTACAATGCTCGTAAAAAAGTTTTAGATTAAACTTATTGAGTTAGTGATTCAAACCCGGTATTTCTTAAATGCCGGGTTTTTTATTGGGAGGCAAATGCGATTGAAACGGCACTTACCTCAACATTTTCAACTGTCTGAATGGTTTGTATAAACGCCTCCATTGTAGCTCCCGTAGTAATAACATCATCTACAACCAGAATTTTTTTGCCTGTAATATTATCAGGGATTTCCAATTTGAAGATTTCACTCACATTTTCCCATCTTCTGTATCTGGTTTTTTTGGTTTGTGTGGATGTTGCTATTTGCCTGACCAATGATTTTACATCCATTTCTTTTTGCATGGATTGGGCCAATCCACGGGCAAATAATTCAGCCTGGTTAAATCCTCTTTTTTTAAGTTTTGATTTATGTAGCGGAATGGGAATAATCAGGTCAATATCTTTATACAGTGGAGTTTCCATTAATTGATTTCCGTAAGTTTCGCCGAGAAAAATCCCAATCTCTTTATGTCCTTTATATTTGAGTTGATGGATCAAATTCTGTACCTTTCCACCTTTCCGGTAAAAGTACATTGATGTTGCAGTAGTAAGATTAACCCTCCCCCAAAAAACTTTACTAACCGGATTTTCCCTGGTTTTATGAAAATTTGTTTTCGGAAGATGCAAAAGACAGGAAGTACATATTATTTTTTCGTTTTGGAAAAGGCTATAACCACAAGCATAGCAGGTTCTAGGGAAAAATAATGATATGAAATCATCAAACAGGTTCATTTATATCAAAAATACTAAAAATATCTGCCAAATTCACCTAACTTTGAACAAATTAATCGATAGGATCAAGCTGTAACATATGGCCAGAAGGAAAAAAAATCAAAAAATGCAAAAAGGGCAAAACTCCTTTGTAAATACCGTTTTAAATGTTTTTATTCAAAATCCTTTTAAAGGGTATAATTTCAGACAATTGTCGTATCACCTTGGCATTTCAGATAAGGCCAGCAAGCAACTTGTAAAAGATATTATTGCTGATTTGGCATCCAGTAAAAAAATAGTTGAATCAAAACGAGGTAAATACAAACTTAATCCGGCAAGTATAAAGGAGATCAGTCAACATACAGTTACAGGGATAGTTGATATGAAACAAACCGGGAAGGCTTATATCATTACTGATGATATTGTAGATGATGTGTTTGTTGCCGCTAATAATACCTATCATGCTTTAAATGGAGATAAGGTCATAGTAAGACTATTTCCTTTAAGAAAAGGAAGAAAATTAGAAGGTAAAATAACAGAAATTATTGAAAGAAAGAAAAAACAGTTTGTCGGGATCATAGAGATATCGAAGAAATATGCATTTTTTCTGCCGGATGACATTTCCATACCTGTGGATATTTTTATTCCGCTTTCAAATCTGAATGGAGCAAAAAATGGGAATAAGGTTATTGCAAGAATAACTGACTGGCCAGAGCATTCCAAAAATCCTTTTGGTGAAATAATTGAAGTATTAGGTGATCCCGGAGAACATGAAGTGGAAATGCAATCCATTTTGGCCGATTTTGATTTCCCCTTACGATTTCCTCAAAAGGTGATAAAAGAGGCTGAGAAAATCCCAGATACAATTCCGGCAGGTGAAGTAAAAAGACGAAAGGATTTCAGAAAAGTATTTACAATAACAATCGATCCGGAAGATGCAAAAGATTTTGATGATGCACTGTCCATACAAAAATTAGCAAATGGAAAATGGGAAGTAGGCATACATATTGCCGATGTATCATACTATGTAAAGCCCGGGACAGTCATAGATAAGGAGGCTTTTGATCGAGGCACATCCATTTACCTGGTTGACAGGGTTATCCCTATGTTACCTGAGAAACTTTCAAATGCAGTTTGTTCATTACGGGAAAAGGAAGATAAACTTTGTTATGCCGCTGTTTTTGAACTTGATGAAAATGCTAAAGTTTTAAATGAATGGTATGGGCGGACGATCATTAATTCTGATCGCAGATTCAATTATGATGAGGTACAACAAATTTTGGATGGAGCTGAAAATGAGTATCAGGAAAATATTACCATACTTGATAAACTCGCTAAAAAACTGAGGGAAAACAGGTTTAAGAAAGGCGCTATTGCATTTTCTTCGCAGGAAGTAAAATTTAAACTGGATGAAAATGGGAAACCTATTGGCGCTTTTATAAAAGAACAAATGGATTCGAACAGGCTGATCGAAGATTTTATGTTGTTGGCTAACCGGAAGGTAGCAGAAAAAATAGGTGTAAAACATGGCCGTCAGGAACCCAGAACATTTGTTTACCGGGTTCATGATATGCCCAATCCTGAAAAATTACAAACCTTTTCTGAATTTGTTAGCAAACTTGGATATCAGCTACAAATAGGTTCCAGAAAATCCATATCCTCTTCCCTGAACCAGCTTTTCAGAGACATCAAAGGTAAAGGTGAGGAAAACATGATTGAAAGTATTGCTGTAAGAACCATGGCAAAAGCGGAATATTCAATCACCAATATTGGTCACTATGGTCTTGCATTCAACTATTATACTCATTTTACTAGTCCTATAAGGCGCTATCCAGATTTGATTGTCCATCGGCTGCTGGATATGTATTTAATCGGTTCGCCATCCGTTAATCCGGCGGAATATGAAGAAATGTGCAAACATACATCCGAAATGGAGAGAAAAGCGCTGGGTGCTGAACGTGCTTCCATTAAATATAAGCAGGCCGAATACCTGTTGGATAAAGTAGGTATGGAATTTAATGGATTAATTTCGGGTGTGAGCAAATGGGGAATATTTGTTGAACTTGATGGCAATAAATGCGAAGGGATGGTCTCATTAAAATATATGGAAGATGATTTTTATTTTCTGGATGAGGAAAATTATCGTGTTATTGGCCAACAATTTGGAAAAGAGTATAAATTGGGTGACCCTATTCGAATCAGGGTGAAAAGAATAGATCTTGCAAAAAAACAGATGGATTTTGAATTAACTTAAAGCGGACTGATCTCTAATGAAAAAATAAATTTGTAATAAAGAGATATATGCAATCCATTGTTTAGCCCAATGCGAAATGCCAGCAATAAAATGACAAAAATGGCAATGAAATTCCATTTTATCTGAGTGGGTCTTCTATCCCCCACAAAAGTAATTGTAGGCCGGGCATACCTGTTGAACATTACAGGAAGAATTGCAAATACAAGTGTTACTAAATTACCCATATCGTAAGGTAGATTGTTCGGGATTTTGACCAGGAGGATTAATGTTGTTCCGAATAACCAGGGCAAAAAAACCTGGTAAAATAAAAACTTCAGCTTATTTTCATCCCTCACCCTGTATGCAGAATTTGAAGTATCTAAAAATCGTGAAGCTGTATAAAATCCAATGAGTCCAAGTATAAAAAGAAATAACAATGAAACCAGGATTTGCCAAAACACATTAAACGATAACCATTCAGGAACATATCCAAATCCTTCACTAAATGCTACTCCGGAAGCAAATGCACCAAAGAAAAAATTAAAACCATGTAATGCAATCCATAAAAAAAATAATTTCAGAAATCCTCTCACCTTGGGTCGGATACTGAAAAACCTGAAAAATAAAAATCCGATAATCAATGATATAAATGGTCCTGAAAAAGTAACCAGAAGGATATTGTACTTTGTCCACAAGGGCGAATAATCATTAAATACCAGATCATAATAAAATAAAACGGAATCAAGTTTCCAGCGTGATGCTGTAATGAGTACTGTTAACTGATAAGTAAAATAAACTAACAGATAAGAGATTATAAATAAGGCAGTTGAATTTATAGTGTAAAAATAGTAATTCCTAAAATGGAATTTAGCTTCATCAGCAGATTCTTCATCGAATTGTTGTTTGTCAAAAATATTTTCTTTTGTTCTTTTGTAGTTAGGATAAAATTTTCGGATGAATTCAATACGCGCACTTTTTCTGTATTCTTTTCTTTGTTTTTTTAATATTTTCCGCTCATATTTTTTTCTTCTTTTCTTTTCAATTTTTTGTTCCCTATGTCTTTTATATTCTCTTATTTTTGTTGATAAGGTTCTTTTTCGTCTTCGGGGGCCCCTGTCATCGTAATAATCCACATAACCCGAATCGCCCATTCCTTCTTCCTGAATTTCTTTCAACTTTTCAGGATCTACATTATGGCCCAGGAAAGGTCTGTACACCTTGGGTTTTTTCCTTCCAAAATGAAATGATCCTTTCAAGGATTTCTTTACTTTACTAAAAAGATTGTTGATCCCGGATCCTCCTTTTTTATCGTATTTTGTATTAAAGTCCTTATCCAAATGTTTTGGTGTTATTTATTTATGAAGTACAAAGTTATTAAAGTTTTTATATTTTAGCCTTTCAATTTTAACTGTTGATGTCATCTTAATAATTTATATCCAAAACTTAAACAGACATGAATAAATCCTTCATTGACAAATTGAATACAATTATCAAAAAGTATCATTTGCATGCATTTAAAGATGTAGCCATATTTATGATCATCTTGTTGGTTTTTCATATTCTTTGGAAGATTTTCATTAAAGATTTATTTTCCGTTCAATTTATTTATGATTCAGCGTTTTGGTTAGCGGGTAAAGTATTTATAGCCAGTGTTTGGGTATTGGATGTATTAAATGTGAATGTAACATCTTTTGATGAACTGGCCATTGCAGGAAAAGAGAGATACAATGTAATATATTATGCGGAAAATAATGGATATGTCTACGTTAACAGAAGTTGTTCAGGATTAAAACAATTTTATCAGTGGTTTTTTCTTATGCTATTATATCCGGGTCCATGGAAACATAAACTATGGTTTTTCCCACTGGGCTTACTGATTATACATATGGTGAATATTTTCAGGATTGTAAGTATGACTTTTGTTACCATGACTATTCCACAACATTGGGACTTTATGCACGATTATGTTCTTCGTCCGTTTTTTTATGTTGTGATGTTTTTTTTATGGGTATGGTGGAATGAAAAGTTCTATTTAAAAAATAAGCTGAAAAAACAAGCGGTTGAAAAATAATTATTTGCTCCAGGTATTGTATTTTAATATACACCAAATGGCCCTGAAACCATCTTTCCAACCTATTTTTTTGCCTTCATAAAAATCCCGTCCATAATATGAAATACCCACTTCATATATCCGGACTCCGGTAACTCTTGAGATTTTGGCAGTTACTTCCGGCTCCAGGCCAAATCTATTTTCCTTCAACTTGATTTGCTTAATTATATCCGACCTGAAAAGCTTATAACAAGTTTCCATATCGGTTAAGTTAAGATTAGTAAACATGTTGGACAGGAAAGTCAGGAATTTATTTCCAATGCTATGCCAAAAAAATAAAATACGGTGTGGATTGCCTCCAATAAACCTGGATCCATAAACAACATCAGCAAATCCATCCAGGATAGGCTGTAATAAAAGATTGTATTCAGAAGGATCATATTCCAGGTCAGCATCCTGAATAATTATATAGTCACCGGTTGCCAGCTCAATTCCTTTATGAATAGCTGCTCCTTTGCCCATATTTTTTTCTTGGTTATATAAACGCATATTGGAATCGGGATGACTGGCGATGTATTCTTCTATTTTTTGAACGGTCTGGTCAGTCGAATAATCATTCACTATAATTATCTCTTTGGTAGTATTGTTTATCAATTCAATATCAACAACTTTATCCAGGATGAGATGTATGGTAGCTGCTTCATTATACGCCGGGATTAATATTGATAATACTTTCTTTTCCATCATCAGTATGTTTGGTTCATTAATTCGTTGCAACGATATTATTCATGATAATATACCCTTTTCACTCTTCTTGAAATATTGGTTAATACTTCATAGGGAATTGTATCCAGGGCACTGGCCAATTCCGTTATGGGATGTTCCTTGTCAAATATGATCACATCATCACCCTCATTTACATCCATACCGGTGATATCTGCCATACACATATCCATGCAAATATTCCCGATAATCGGAACAGGGTTGTTTTGTATATAAATTTTCCCAATTCCATTACTTAACTTTCTATTCAGTCCGTCGGCATACCCAACCGGAACAATGCCAATTGTAATGTCTTTATCTGTTATTGTTGCCCGGTTATATCCAATACTTTCACCTGAATATACCGTCTTTATTTGTGAAATGGTTGACCTGAGAGTGCTTACATTTTCCAATTTGTGCTTGTCGGAAGTTGCTGATGGAATCCCATATAAGCTAATACCCAATCTTACCATATCAAATTGATCCTCGGGAAACCGGCTTATTCCTGCTGAGTTAAGTATATGCAGCATGATATGATGATCTGATTTTTTTTGTATCTTGGCTGACATCGTTTGAAATTGTTCTATCTGGAAACGGGTAAAATTATCATCATTGGGATCTTCACTCGATGCTAAATGCGAAAAAACTGATTGAACATAAATTGAACGGATAGTTAATAAACGATCGATGAGCTGATCAATTTCATCCGGCAAAAATCCAAGTCGGTGCATGCCTGTATCAAGTTTAATGTGAACCTTTACCGGTTTGTTTTCAGGAATGATATTAACACGTGTGGCTTCCTCCAACAGGTCGAGGGAACGAAAATTATATATTTCAGGTTCCAGATTATGCTTGATGATTGCATCATAACTTTGCTCATCAGGATTCATCACCATAATAGGTGCAGTTATTCCCGCTTTGCGTAATTCAACACCTTCATCTGCATAAGCCACGGCCAGGTAATCAATGTGATGATATTGCAATATATTTGCAATTTCAAAACTACCACTGCCATATGAAAAAGCCTTCACCATAGCCATAATTTTTGTTTCCGGATGAAGCTTTTTTCTAAAATAGTCCAGGTTATTGACCAGTGCGTTCAAATTGATTTCCAAAACCGTTTCATGTGCTTTTTGTTGCAATGCATGGCTGATCTGCTCAAATTCAAATATTCGTGCACCTTTAAGCAGGATGCTTTCATTTTGAAATCCGGCAAAAGAATATTTTTGTAAAAAAGTGTCGGTATCGGGGAAAAATTCACTTTCTATCTCAAATTTATCTTTTTGTTTACTAATGGCTTTCCCTATACCGATGATTTTAAGGATACCTTTTTTTTGGAGTAAACCGGCAATTTCACCATAAAGCTCTCCTTCATCCTGGCCACTTTGCAAAATATCGGATAAAATGATGGTTTTTTTCTTATGCTGGTTTTGCTGGTTCAGAAAATCTATTGCAATAGTCAGTGAATTGATGTCGGAATTGTAACTATCATTGATAATTGAGCAGTGGTTGATCCCTTCCTTCATCTCCAGACGCATTGCAATGGGTTGCAGATTTTGCATGCGTTTATCAATTACGGCATTGTTATAACCAAGATACGACATTACTGCCCAGCAATGAATGGCATTTTCTATGGACGCATCATCTGTAAACGGAATGGTAATAGAAAGGTCTTCGTTATTAAATATTCCGTTAATGGTGGTGTTCGTGGCGGATTTTTCGGTTTTTTGGATCCTCAGGTTTGCATCCTGTTTTCTACTCCATGTAAAAGCAGTAATAGTGTTGAGGATTTCGGAGCGAATAATGGTTTCCTGAATCTCGGCATAATCGGGATTATAAATTAAGGTATTCACTTTAGTGAACAACTTCAGTTTTTCCCCTACCTTTTGTATGGTATTGATAAAGTTCTCACTGTGTGCAGCTCCAATATTTGTAAAAATTCCTATTGTAGGATTGATAATTTGCTGCAATTTGCCCATTTCATCCGGTTCCGAAATGCCGGCTTCAAAAATGCCCAACTCACAGTCCTGTTTCATTTGCCATACCGACAGAGGTACACCTACTTGTGAGTTGTAGCTTTTCGGGCTTCTGGCAATTTTTTTATCAGGGCTTATCAATTGAAATAACCATTCTTTGACAATGGTTTTACCATTACTACCAGTAATACCAATAACCGGTATATCAAATTTTTTACGGTGTGCAGCAGTCAGTTTCTGGAGGGCCATTAATGTGTTATCTGTTAAAATGCAGTTGGTATCCGGGAGTACATATTCGGTTTTGGAAATGATAAAATTTCTGACCCCTTTTTCATAAAGCTCGTTTATGTAATTATGTCCATCGGTTTTTTTGGTTACCAATGCAATAAAGACGCAATCACTGGGTGTGATGAGCCTGCGTGAATCAATAAGGATATCTGTGATAACTTGTTCTTTCAATTCTTCACTGAGTATTTCCCCATCAACAATATCAGCAATTTCTTTGCTAGTGTACATCACTAATTGATTTTGTAAAGCTCATTTTATACTTGTCAGGCGTCATTTTCTTCAACTGGTTTTACAGGTTCCGGAATTTCAGGTTTTTTACGTTCTTGTTTTTGAACTGGTGGATATACCGGTAACGGATTTTTGTTCAATTCTGTAAACTGATTTCTGTTTTTATGAATGTCAACAGCAGTGTAAATAGCCTGTCTGAACGAATTCGGGGAAGCTATGTTTTTCCCTGCAATGTCGAAGGCTGTACCATGAGCCGGTGAAGTACGGATAATGGGCAGTCCGGCAGTGAAATTGATTCCAGAATCAAAGGCAAATGTTTTAAAAGGAAGCATACCCTGATCGTGGTACATGGCAAGTATTCCATCAAAAGAAGTATAATTTGTCGATCCGAAAAATCCATCAGCAGGGTAAGGCCCGAAAGCTAAAATCTTTTCATTTGCTGCTTGCTGGATTGCAGGAGAAATAATTTCAATTTCTTCGGTACCGATCAAACCATTATCTCCGGCATGCGGGTTCAATCCCAGGACAACAATTTTGGGTTTGCGAATACCAAAATCCATTTTCAATGACTTATTCATGATCCTGATTTTGTTCAAGATCATATCTTCTGAAATGGTATTGGCTATTTCTTTTACAGGAATATGTCCGGTTAATATACCTATCCTTAATTTGTCGCTTACCATGATCATTAAATGGTCGTTGGTATTGTATTTATTGGCTAGATAGTCAGTATGTCCAAAAAAGTTGAATTTCTCCGATTGAATGTTTTTCTTATTGATAGGCGCTGTTACAAGCACATCAATTGTATTTTTATTTAAATCTTCAATGGCTTTTTCAAGGGCAAGAAAAGCCAGTTCACCGGCTATATTGGATTGTTTTCCAATTTCAATTTTTACTTCCTGATCATAGCAGTTGATTATGTTTGTCCTTTTTGGATTTGCATATTCCGCTTTTTTTACCAGGTTAAAGTTTATATCATGGTAATTCAATGTTTTACGATAATAAGATGCAATTTTTGAAGAGCCGTAAATTATAGGTGTAAATAATTCAAGCAAGCGGTTATCCAGTAAAGTTTTGATGATGATCTCATAGCTGATCCCATTAAAATCACCGTGTGTAATACCAACTTTTATTTTTTGTGTATTTTCCTTTTGTTTTAACATGTCGAAAAATTTGTACGTTGCAAAGTTATATCAATTCTTCTTCAAAATGCGTTTTTTACGTTAAAACAGACATCTGAAGTTATGGACATTTCTTAAAACTTCTATATGCATGCTCTTCGTAATTCTGTTTAATATCTGTTACACAGAGTTTATAACAAAATCGCAGAAATTTAATGAGTTAACCATCAGAATTCAATACTGGATACAGATTAATCATTATCTGTTAAAGTTTAGCTTTAACAAAATCAAACAACAACCTTACGCCGATTCCGGTACCTCCGGCAGGCCAGTATTTATAGGATTTCTCTATAAATGCAGGCCCGGCAATATCCAGGTGAATATATGGGTAATCAGTAAAATGTTCCAGGAATTTACCTGCGGTTATTGCACCTCCATCGGTGCCTCCTAAATTTTTAATATCCCCAACTTCTGATTTGATCAATTCACCATATTCTTTCCATAAAGGAAACTCCACCACCCGTTCACAGGTTTTATCTCCGCTGGATCTTAGTTTTTTAAATTCATTATCAGCTTTAGATTGCATTCCTACAATGCCGTATTTGCCAATTGCCCGCAAGGCTGCCCCGGTAAGTGTAGCTGTGTCAATAACCAAAGTTGGGTTTAATTTTTTTGCATAACTCAATGCATCTGCCAATATCATCCTCCCTTCTGCATCGGTATTAATAACTTCTACCTTCGTGCCATCATACATGGTAATAATATCGCCGTTCACATAGGCATTTCCGTTGAGTCTGTTATCCGTTGCCGGGATCAGTCCTATCACATGTACGTTTAATTTTGCAGAAGCAATGGAATACACAGCTGAGGCCACAGCTGCAGCTCCGGCCATGTCGCATTTCATGTTGTTCATGAAATCAGCTGTTTTGATATTCATTCCGCCGGTATCATATACAACGCCTTTTCCGACAAATACATAAGGTTTTTGGTTGAACGGATTTTTAGGCTTCCATTCCATAATGGTGAAAGTAGGCGGATCAACACTGCCTTTGTTAACAGCCAGTAATCCACCCATTTTTAAAGACTCAATTTTCTTTTTATTCAAAACCTCAACTTTGGCCCCTGACTTTTCGCCCATCAATTCAATTTTTTCAGCCAGTTTAACTGCATTTAAATATGCTACAGGTTCATTTACCAGATCCCTGCATTTGCATGTTCCATCAATGATAATATTTAACAGATCAACTTCTTTTTCATTTGCACCTGATCCGTAAATTTCAATACTGTTCAGGGAGTTTAATTTCCCGGCCAGATCTTTTTTATATTTGATAAATTGATAATTGGCCAGTGCCAAACCTTCTGCAAAAGCGAGGATTTCTTCAGGTTTGTTGTCTGCATCAATTAGCACCAGCGAATGAATTTTATGTTCGTTTATGACCGGAGTAAGTTTAGAGCCGGATACACGGTAATTTTCTAACCTGATTTCTTTTTTCCTTTCTTTCTCCAGAATCTGAACAAATATCCACCGGTTAAATTGGTTAAATGAAAACCGGGTTGTTTTATGTTCCTTATTATATCTTCTTATATGTTGGATTTCATTATCACTAAAATATTTCTCATCGAGATTTTTTAGATCGGACGTGATAAATATCAGGTTGTCATTTTTGGATAATCGATTGGTTGTATTTATTATCGTTTGCATTTTTATTGTTTTGATGTTTTTAGAGCCTGCAAAGATAGCCAGAAAAAGAAAAATCCATATCTTTAATTTTTATATAAAAATGAAAAATGAATAAGGTTTTTGCTTTGGTCGATTGCAATAATTTCTATACCTCCTGCGAGAAAATCTTTGCTCCGGTATTGGATGGGAAACCCGTCATAGTTCTTTCAAATAATGATGGTTGTGTAATTGCCCGTTCGGATGAAGCCAAATTATTGGGGATAAAAATGGGAGTACCTGTTTTTAAGATACCGGAAATTATTGAAAAAAATAATGTACATGTGTTTTCAACCAATTATGCTTTATATGGTGATATTTCGCAACGTGTTATGAATATTCTGGCTGAACTCGCTCCCGATACCGAAATCTATTCCATAGATGAAGCTTTTCTTGATCTCTCCGGTATCCCAAAAGATGAGTTATTTAAATTTGGAAAAAAGATAAAAGAAACCGTCAAACAATGGACCGGCATCCCTGTATCTATAGGAATTGCCCATACAAAAACATTGGCTAAAATTGCCAATCATATCGACAAAACTAATGAAGATAAGCAAGGTGTATTGCATTTGGCAGAAAATTACAAAACTGATCACTATTTAAAAAATGTACCGGTAAAGGAAATTTGGGGAGTGGGTGAAAAATATGCTCAGTTCTTTCAAAAAAGTAAAATATTTACGGCTTTTGATTTGAAGCAAGCAAATGAAAACAGGATAAAAGAACACCTGGGTGTGATGGGTCAGCGATTGGTACTTGAATTGCGTGGAACAGTTTGTTACCCAATGGATAGCAATCCTGATACAAAAAAGGAAATTTGTACTTCCAGGTCGTTTGGCCAGCCTGTAACAGCATATGAAGAATTGGAGCAAGCTACCATGAGTTATGTGAGTAAAGTTGCCCAAAAATTGCGCAAACAAAAATCACTGGCCAACTCCATCCTCATTTTTATCATGACAAATAAGTTTGCCCATGGCCCACAGTATGTTAATTATAAAATTATTCAGCTGCCTGTCCCAACCAATCAAACTGCTGAGTTGATCCATTATGCTGTAATTGCTTTGAAAAAGCTTTATAAAAAAGGATATGCCTATAAAAAGTCAGGTGTTATTGTTTCGGATGTGGTATCAAGTAAAGGTACACAAACAAATTTATGGGATGATGTGGATAGAGATAAAAATAAAAAACTACTGGAAGTGATCGATAATATTAACCTTAAAGCCGGAATAGAGCAAGTTAAATTTGCCGTACAGGGCACTGAAGAAATCTGGCATATGCGTCAGCATCACTTGTCACCGAATTATACTACAAAATGGAGTGATATCCTGATTGTGAATGTGGATGAGGTTAATAAAGTTATGCCGAAGGCATCCTCCATAGGAGTCCTACGGACCTTCGGGAAAAGTAAAAAGTAAATAAGTGAATATGCTAATAGCTCGAGGCCAATAGCCAACAGCCTGTGTTTAAGACAAAGTTCCACTCAAAAAATATTAAATGAAATGCAGATAAAGGCTGATATACTTCGACTATTCGTTCGGTATAGGGATTAAAAATGGGTGATAATCTGTAACATTTGCGTCATCTGTGTTCTATTGTGAAATTTGTCGTACACCCAACAGCCTATGCTAATGTGACAATAAATTCTTAATTTCGAACCTTAAACTTTAAACTTCGAACTTGTATGTGCGGACGATTTTCATTTTCACCCTTAGCTAAGATCATCGAAGACAGGTTCGATGTAAAAGTGGGTGCAGGTCAATACACTCCACGATACAATAGTGCACCATCACAGGATCTGGCTGTGATTTCAAATATGAATCAAAACGAGCTTTCATATTTTAAATGGGGATTAATTCCTTTTTGGGCTAAAGATAAAAGTATCGGCAATAAAATGATCAATGCAAAAGCTGAAACCATCACTGAAAAAGTTTCCTTCAAGAATTCATTTAAAAATAAAAGATGCCTGGTGTTGAGTGACGGATTTTATGAATGGAAAAAGATCAATCCCAAAGAAAAAATTCCTTACCACATTAAAATGGAAGATGATTCCCTTTTTGCCATGGCCGGCATTTGGGATACCTGGAAAGATAAAGAAGGTGAATTAATATACTCTTTTGCTATCATCACAACTACACCCAATGAATTAATGGAGAATATTCATAACCGTATGCCTGTGATACTGGGGAAAAAAGATGAAAAAGCCTGGTTGAATGAAACTGGCACTGATTTACTACAATCCTTCATGAAACCTTTCCCGGCTAAGTACATGACTGCTTATTCCATATCCAAACTGGTCAATTCACCAAAAAATGACACACCGGAAATTTTAAAGCCAGTTGAGTATTCTTTGTAAATAGATTATTTTTTATTCATTATTCTCGTTCATATATAAACCTTCTTGGTGAAAAATCTAGGGTAGGTTGATTTGATTATTAGAAAAATATAATTAACTTTGTTATGTGACAGATTGTGCATTAACAAAAAATTCCACCTCAAATAGCCTGAATATAATGCATATCACATAGGATATCATAGCACGTAAAATTGCCTACTATGAAAAAGTTAATTTTATTGATCGTTTTGGTTTTGATCATCCGGGATACTGTACTATCTCAACCCTGCCTATCTGAAGGCATTACTTTTTCAACCCAAGAACAAATTGATAATTTTCAATTGAACTATCCCAATTGTACAGAGATTGGGGGCAACGTGGTTATACAAGGTGATTACATAACAAATTTAGAAGGTTTGGATGTGTTGACTTCTATTGGAGGAGATTTAAAAATTGGATATCTTGATGGTGATTTTTTTGGTAATCCGGATCTTGTTAGTGTTTCAGGATTGAATAATTTAAATTCAATTGGGGGAGACCTTGAAATTACTGCGAATAAAATCCTCCCTAAAATATCAGAATTAAATAATCTAACATTTATCGGGGGAAGTATTACCATTAGATCGAACGCTGCTCTTACAAGTCTTAGCGGGTTTGACAAAATTACCTCAGTCAACGGAGATATTACGATAAGCAGGAACAATAACCTGACTGGTTTAGCAGGTTTAGATAACATTACAGCTATTGGTGGAAGTTTGAATTTGTATTTTATTGCCAGCCTTACCAAGTTGACTGGACTAGGTGCATTGTTTTCCATAGGTGGTAGTTTGGTGATTAATGATATTGCCATTAGCAATTTGAGTGGGTTGAATACATTAACAACAATAGGAGATAAACTATGGATTGAGGATAACAATATGCTCACAGACTTTTCAGGATTGGAGTCCTTAATGGATGTTGGAAGCGATTTTATTATTAGAATCAATCCTGTTCTTACAAATTTTAGTGGATTGGAGGCTTTAGCATATATTGGAGGAAACTTGGAAATCTATGAAAATTCTGCTGTGATAAATTTAACTGGTTTAGATGCTGTAAATTCAATAATTGGGGACTTATATTTATATGACAACCCGAACTTGAAAGACCTGGCAGGATTAACGCAATTATATTCAATTGGTCAAGATCTATCCATTGCATTTAACCCTGAACTGATAGGATTGGAAGGGTTAGGCACTGTTCATATCATTGGGGAAGACCTTGAGATTTATGGCAATGACACTTTGGAAACCTTATCAGGACTTGAGAATGTTACCGGTATTTCTGGAAACTTATTAATTTCTTCAAATCCGTACCTGATAAATTTGCATGGACTTGATGGGGTAAGAACCATTGGGGGAAATCTTTCTGTTTTTAGCTGTGATCCCATTAAGAATTTAATTGGTCTTGATGCATTATCATTGATAGGTGGTCAAATAAATATTTGGGGAAACCGTTCATTAAATAGTTTGTATGGACTTGAGTCGGTTACTTCTACCGGCGGATTTTTAAATATTTATGAGAATCCTTCCCTCAAAAGTTTATCAGGATTAGACAATATTGATCCTTACCAGATCGCTTATATAAATATAGTTGACAATGATTCATTGTCGATTTGTGAAATCAAGAGCATTTGTAAGTTCTTTTCTAATCCATCCGGAACGGTTAAAATTCAAAATAATGCAAGTGGTTGTAATAATAATGATGAAATTATTGAAGCTTGTGTCGGTAAATTTCCTGATCCAATAGAATTTGAAGGTGGTTATTTGATTTACCCGAATCCGGCAAAAAACAAAATAACAATTGCTACACAAGAAGACGATATATTAGAATACCTTTTAATTTATAATCTTACAGGACAAAAAATATTAGATTTAGAACTACCAGTTAATCCAATTGATGTGTCTCGATTTCTGCCGGCAATGTATATCGTTGAATTAACAATTAATAGTAATAAATATAGAGAGAAACTTGTAATTAAAGATTGAAGTTTTTTAAAATAGAATTAACTACGTGTTTTACAATTTGTTTAACAGAGTAGCTGAAAGGTTACTTTATTTAATGGCATTAATGAACTTATAATATGGCTTTGCACCTTCCTGATTATTTTCCCATAAAACAGCCACCGGGTAAATATTTTCATTTGGATAGGATTTGATCGAAAAAGAATATTCGTTTAATATTACCTGATCTTTATCCGGGTTTTCAATAATCTTTTCACCATAAGCCTCAGAACCTGTTGAAGAACATCTTAAAACAAAATCATGTGTATAGTCATCATTTGGATAGCTGTGTAATGTGCCTGTTTGCCGGTATAATCCAGTTGAATAGGAACCATCAATGCCATCTTCGAGCAGAAAAACACTTAAATAATAATCACCTTTACTTGCAACAGAAAAAGTTGATTTTACACTCACATGCATAGTAGTATCAAGGATGTTATGTGATATTTCAAGTCCTGCAACAGGATGATTTGACTTAACAAGGTCAACAGCTAATCTGGTACTTTTTTCATCGATGGTTTTGATATCGCCTACCCAGAACGCCGGGATTTCTCCTCCTGTTGCCCTGTCATTTTTAAAGCTTAACATCATGGGTGTATACATCGGATCACTCAATGAATGGACACAGATAGCTACGACATTGTCCGATTCTTCAAGATCATGTACCAGAGGAGCGCCCCACGATCCGCAATTATAACATGATGCGGCTGTATAATTGATAACCAGCGCCCATTGATCGTAATAGACTAAAGTTTCTACAACATCCTGATGATCCTTGGTACATGATAATAATGATAAATACAATAACACCAGGTATCCTATTTTTTTAATTCCCATTATATTTTTTATTTTCAGGTTACTAATAAATTGCAACCCCTGATATCACTTGTATCAAATCTTCCCTGTACTTCAAAACTACCGTCACTATTTAGCTTTCCAAGATCCTGTGTAGCTATAAAAGAACAAGAATAAACATTTGCCAGATCTATCACATTGATTCCTCCGGTTTGCTGATTTGTTAAAATTGTTTTCGGGTCATTGGTGTCCCGGATCAAAATTTTCATCCAGGGCGGTGTATTAAAAATTCCCTTTCCTGTTGAATAAGCTTGCGACAAAAGTTCCGTCATTCCATACTCCGAATATATTTGTTCCACGTTGAATTTTGAGCAAAGGATCCGGTGCAACCCATCTCTTACCATCTCTTTCCTGCGGCCTTTCATACCACCGGTTTCCATGATAATTGTGCCTGAGAGATCCGGTTCGTATTTTTCAGCAAGTTCGAGCAATGCAAAAGATACACCCAGTAAAATTGTTTGTTGTTTGACTGCTCTATTTAATGTTTTTACCAGATCGGTGTAATTATCAAGATAAAATCCACTGGATTTATATTTGCTTCGTTCGATTAATTTATTTGCCATATAAACCAGCGAACTGCCTTCCCGTTCATGATAGGAAGGCAATAAAGCAAGTATCAGAAAATCTTCCGGATGTCCTATAAAAAGTTCAAAATTTTTATAAAAACTTGATTCATATAAGTTGATATCAGCGACTAAATGGCGGCTGGTACTGGTGCTGGTCGTACCGCTACTGGTAAAGGTTTGATCAGCATCATGACCTTTACACATTACATCATGTGTCTTAAAAAATTCGATTGGTAAAAATGGTATTTGTGAATAATGACCAATGCTATTTATTTCTGCTGATTTCAGGTGGTAATTAACATATTGGTTATATACCACATTGTTGGTATACTGATAATAAAATATTTTCAGGGCAAATGCGTTAAATTCAGTATCAGACTCGATCTGAAACAGCTGATGGATTTGCTCTGCCATATTCATTGTTTCTATAAGTTTTGCTGTAAAGATATAATGAATTGGTAAAAAACTGGAAATTAGTTAATTTTGCAGACAATTAAATGAAGAATCCCGGTTTGAAATATCTGTTATTGGTCCTTTTGACGGTTGGTTTTATTGCTTCTTGCCAGAAAAAGGAAGAATATCCTATCATTCCTGAAATTGAATTCGATGGATTTGTTAAATTATGGAATCCACAAACCATGATATACGAACGGGGAGTTTTTGTCATTTCATTTAAAGATGGTGATGGTGATATTGGCTTGAAGGGCAGTGATACGGTAGCCCCTTATGATTTTAACTTAATTATCAACTATTATGAGTTACAGAATGGCGATTCGGTAAGGGTGGTTATTACTGATTCAAACGAGTTTAACGCCCGTATTCCGATGCTGACCCCGCGAGGTTCCAACAAGTCAATATCCGGTATTATTGAAGATACATTGTTTATGTATAATTACCAGTCAACCTATGATACCATTATGTTTGATGCCTACCTTATTGACAGGGCCCTCCATGAAAGCAATGTGATAAATACCGGTTGGTTTTTGCGAAATTAACCTGGATACAGTTTTATTTGACCTTGTTTTTTCCTTTAATCAAATAATTCCTCGTGGCTTGCCACGGGGTTTCCTAATATTCTCCCCTGAATTTCAGGGGAGATGTCATTTGTCAACTGACAGATGACAGAGGGGTGAAATAATGAAAATTCGTTTTTCAGCTTTTGGGCTGAAATAAAGTTGGCGAAATACTCCTTGGCTCTGCCACGGGGATAGTCAACTTTAAGAATTTTCTTTATTTTCTTATTCGGTTAATAAAAATTAATAAGCCTGTAGATTTATATTTTGTTACTTGCTTAACTTTGATCTAAAATTCAATTTTATGCATGATTTCCAAATTTATTGCGGAGGCAAATTTCTAACAACAAAATCAGTCCACCAGGTTACAAATCCTTATGATAATACTGTTGTTGGACAAACCTACCTGGGAGGGATAACTGAACTGGAAAAAGCAATTATTAAAGCACAATCAGTTGACGTGGAAATGAAGAACCTGCCTTCCCATCATAAATACGAGGCGCTCATGCAGATAGCAAATACCCTGAAATCAGAAAGGGAAGAAGCTGCGAAAATTTTGTGCCTGGAATCTGCCAAACCGATCAAATATGCAATGGGTGAAACAGACAGGGCAATTCAAACTTTTATTGTTGCAGCCGAAGAGTCAAAACGTTTACCCAAAGAATACATCGATCTGGACTGGATCCCTGCAGGCGTCAAAAAAGAAGGGCTGGTAAAATATTTTCCGGTTGGTCTGGTGGCCGGAATTTCTCCATTTAATTTCCCATTGAACCTCGCTGTTCACAAAATAGCACCTGCAATTGCTGCGGGTTGTCCCATTATTCTGAAACCTTCTTCTTCCACTCCATTGTCAACATTGAACCTCGCTCGAATAATTGATCAAACCAAGTTACCAAAAGGAGCGGTATCAATCATCCCCATGGACAGGCAAACCGGCAATCAATTGGTTACTGATGAACGGTTCAGGTTGCTTAGTTTTACCGGATCACCTGGTGTTGGCTGGCAAATGAAAAAAGATGCAGGCAAGAAAAAAGTAGTATTGGAATTGGGTGGAAATGCCGGTGTAATTGTAACAAATACTGCCGACATAAATGAAGCGGTTCAGAAATGTGTAGTTGGTGGTTTTGCTTATTCAGGCCAGGTTTGCATACATGCCCAACGAATGTATATACATCATGATATTTTTGATGAATTTGCCAGTAAATTTATTGAAAAAGTAAAAAGCTTAAAGGTAGGTGATCCGATAGATCCCAAGACGGAAATCTCTTCAATGATCGATGAGACAAATGCCATCAGGGTGGAGAACTGGGTTAAGGAAGCTGTGGATGAAGGGGCTGAAATTCTTACCGGAGGGAAACGTAAGGGCTCTTATTTTCCGCCTACTGTGTTAACAAAGACTTTAAACAATATGAAGGTTTGTGCTCTGGAGGTTTTTGGTCCGGTAGTTACACTTGAACCGTTTGCCCATTTTGAAGATGCCTTAACAAAGGTAAACGAGAGTAACTATGGATTACAGGCTGGAGTCTTTACAAATCTATTATCAGAAGTAAACAAAGCATTTGATTTATTGGAGGTTGGTGGGGTTATTATTAATGATGTACCAACTTTCCGTGTCGATCATATGCCGTATGGTGGAATAAAAGATTCCGGAATGGGTAGGGAAGGGGTAAAATATGCCATCCGTGATATGATGGAAGCCCGGATTTTAGTAAAAAACAGATAAATGGGGTGGTGAATAGGTGAATGGGGTGAATATGGTGAAAATTTAAAATTACAAATTAAAAAGTGTTTGAATCTAACTTTTAACTTTGATTATTTCTAATTCCCCTACTACCATTTTATAAATGATCCATTTTTAATAATACTAAAAGTAATAGTTTTGGTCATTTTTTCCGAACAAATGCCTTTGGCAAGGCAATTTTAACTTTAGGCACTCGAATATAGCAATTTATTTCAATGTTTATATTCGTTCTAAAATAAAGGCAAATTTGCTGTGTACTAATAACTTGATGTGTTATTAACTTAAAAATTGCTGAAATATTTAAAAAAAGGTTTTTTTGGTTTTAATTAATTTTATAATTTAGTAGCTTCTAAACTTTTAGCATTCGAATGCTTTCAGGATTGAGAAAATTGAATTTTTTACCTTATGATAAATATCATCTCAATAATTATTCTATTAATCTAAATTATTAAACTTATGAAAAATTTACACAAATTGTTGATTGTTTTAATTTCGGTTGCCTTTCTTGCTTCAGGTGCACTGGCTCAGTCAGATGCCTCCCCGAAAGTAAAAAATCAAATGGAAAAGAAAGTTAAATCTTCTAATCCTGGTATGGATTTGCAATCTATGGGTGGTGCTGAAAAAGCCCCAACCTCTATGGAGCAAATGCAGCAGGCTTTCCCCGACAGGGATATTTCAGAAGCTTTTTGGCCGCAAGATAGGGATATCAATGCCAAAAACACTCCTATCCCTTCAGATGCTCTGTTCGATTTACAATTCGAATGGCCGGTAGGTGTTGGTGGTGGAGAAGCCGGAATTGAAACCAATGGTACATACATCTATACCACTAAGTGGAATGGAACTGGTGAATATTACAGGTACGGTATGGACGGAACCTACATTGAGCAATTAACTGTTGCCGGCGCTGCTGGTACTCGTGATTTGGCTTATGATGGAACTTATTTCTATGGCAGTGCTGCTACAACAACAGTATTCCAGCTAGACCTTGATAATGCTTCATTGATCAGTACCTTTACTGCCCCTACCGATTGTCGTGCCATTGCATACAACGAGGATGATGATGCATTTTATGCAAATAACTGGGGAACCGATATCACAAAATTTGATATGGCCGGTACTAACCTGGGTAGTTTCCCGGTTGGTCCTGTTGGTGACAGTTATTATGGATTTGCATATGACAATTACTGCTCCGGAGCTTATCTTTGGGGATATGCTCAGGTAGGTACAAATTTGAGTGAAATAATTCAGATGAGCTTACCTGACGGTGCAGAAACCGGAGTGACATTTGATGTAGGCAGTGTGCTATCAGCAGTTGCTTCAGCTGGTGGTATGTGTATTGATGATAACCTTGTAAGCGGATTCTGGACCATAATGGGTACTTGTCAAAATGTCAATATCTGGGGTCTTGAATTATGTACTTCTGGTCCGGCACTCACCAATGATGTTGGGATACAATCCATCTCAGAGCCAAATACAGGACCTGACCTGACCAGTACTGAACCGGTAACTGTTATTGTTAAAAATTACGGCACAGATCCACAGTCCAATTTTGATGTTTGGTTTACACTGGACGGAGGAACAGCAGTTACTGAAACCATTTCTGCAACCATCAACGGTGGTGATACTTATACCCATACATTTGCTGTGACGGTAGACCTTTCTGCATACGGCTCTTACGAATTTGAATCCTGTACTGATTTGACTGGAGATGAAAATCCGGGTAACGATTGCAAAATCAAAACGGTTGAAAACCTTGCACCATCATTGTGCTTCCCAACATATAGTTCAGGTTGTGTAGTTGGTGACGGATTTACTGATTTTGCCGTTGAACAGATCCAAAATTATGATAACGGTTGTGAAGATAATACAGGCCTTACAGGTTGCAGCCAGTACTTTGGATTGGGACCAGCCATGCTGTTCCCGGGTGTTACCCATACATTTACAATGGCATGCGGATATAGTAGCCAGCATGCAAATATCTGGATCGACTTTAATGATGACCTGATATTAGATGCAGATGAAATGATATTGTTTGACTATGTGCTGGAGTCTGTCGGTGTTCTTTATGATGTAGATATCACCATTCCGGCTGCCGCACAAACAGGTTTACACGTTATGCGTGTAATGGCTGTGTGGATCACTACATTTACAGATCCTTGCGGATCATACAGCTACGGTGAATCAGAAGATTATATGGTATTCGTTGGTGTGGCTGAATATGGAATCTTAAATGGTACCGTTACCGAAAATACAGGTGGCGCTCCCATTGATGGCGCCTTAATATCTGTTGCTAACGGACAGTATACAACCACTACAATTGCCGACGGAACTTATGAGATACTGGATGTACTGGCTGGTGACTGGGATATTAGCTGTACAGCCGATGGTTACAACCCAGCGGCATCTACAGTTACCATTACCAATGGCGGTACAACTACCGAGGATTTTGCCATGTTAGCGCCTACTATGGAAATTGATCCATTAGCCATCAATATTGTCATCGATCCGAATACACAAGATGTGGATTATATCGATATTACAAATAATGGTGATGGTGCACTACACTGGACAGGCCAGCTTGAAATGCTGACAGCCAGTGATGATTTGTTCGACCTGATCTGGGAGGTTCCTGTTGGTGTTGGTGGTGGTGAGGCCGGTATTGAAACCAATGGTACTTACATTTATACTACAAAGTGGAACGGAACAGGTGAATATTACAGGTACGGAATGGATGGTACATATATAGAACAAATTACTGTTGCCGGCGCTGCTGCAACCAGGGATCTGGCCTATGATGGTACTTATTTCTATGGCGGCCCTGCCACATCAACAGTTTTTGAGCTTGATTTGGACAATGCGACTTTGATAAGCACAATCTCTGCTCCTACGGATTGTCGTGCCATTGCTTACAATGAAAACGACGATGCCTTTTATGCAAACAACTGGGGAACAGACATTACTAAATTTGATAAGACCGGTACTAACCTGGGAAGCTTCCCTGTTGGACCTGTTGGCGACAGCTACTACGGATTTGCTTATGATAATTATACCCCCGGTGCTCCTTACCTCTGGGGTTATGCTCAGGTAGGTGCAAGTTTGAGTGAATTGATCCAGATTCAATTACCTTCGGGTGTTGAAACCGGATTGACATTTGATGTTGGTAGTGTGCTATCAGCAAGTGATATGGCTGGTGGTATGTGTATCGATAATAACATCTCTGCCGGCTTATGGGCATTTCTTGGAACATGTCAGAACGTAAATCTCTGGGCGCTGGAATTAGGTCCCGCAGGTCCGGTTTGGATCTCCATTGATCCTACGTCCGGTGATGTGGATCCTGGCATGTCTGATCAAATGACAGTTTCTTTTGATGCTACAGATATCGTACCTGGTACGGTTAAAACAGCAAATATTCATTTCTATTCAGATCCTGATGTAGGTATGGTTACTGTTCCGGTTACCATGACTGTGGGTGATCAGTTAAATGGTTTTATTGAAGGTAATGTTACATTAGATGGTTCTGCCCCTTATAACATTGGGGATGTTACAGAAGTGCTTGTTGAGGCTGGTCCATATTCAGCATTCCCGGATGCAAGCGGTGATTATCAAATTGAAGCTTATCCCGGAACCTATGATGTGGTTGCCACACTTTACGGGTACGAGACACAGACAGTTCCAGGTATTGTTGTTGGCGCAGGCGCAACTGTAACAGGTATTGATTTTACGTTGCCAATTCTCTATGGTAGGATAATGGGAACTGTAACCGATGAAGTTACGGGTGATCCGATTGAAAATGCTACGGTTTCTGTAATTGATACAGATTTCGAAGCGATGACAGCAGCCGATGGTACCTATGAAATAATTATCGAAGCCGGTACCTATGATGTCATGGCCAATCATCCTACATATATGGCTGAAGTAGCACAAGATGTAGATGTCTTTGCAGAGGCTGATACACAGCTTGATTTCGAACTTCAATTCCAGATTCAATGCGAGTTCTCAGTTGTTCTTTGGGATGACTACGGCGATGGCTGGAATGGCGGTACGCTTACAATCTCTGTTGATGGTACTGTTGTATTGAATAACATTACTATTGTAACTGGTTTTGGCCCCGAAACATTTTATTTTGATGTAGGATCCGGAGCTGAAATTACTTGTACTTATGTTGGAAGTGGATGGCCTTACGAAAATTATTACTATATTTATGACAATGATGGAAATGAAGTATTTGCTGATGGCTTAGGTGGAATTGAACCTACCGGCGGAACATTTATCGGAACATGTATTGTGTTTATTTATGGTGACCTGGCAGGTACAGTTACAGAATCAGGATCAGGAAACCCCATCGAGGGTGCAGAAGTTATGATTGATGATATGACAGACGTAACTTTAGCTGACGGTACTTATCTTATCGAAGACGTAATGATCGGAACATGGGATGTTTATTGCAATGCTGTAGGTTACAATCCTGCTGTAGCAACCGGTGTTGTGATCCTTGAAGAAGAAGTCACAATTCAGGACTTTGTATTGGATGCTCCTGAATTTATTGTTGATCCGTTAATTGTTAATGTAACGCTTGAACCCAATCAACTATTACAGGAAGTTGTAACACTTGAGAATCCTGGTAATGGAGCCATTGATTGGAGCGCTGCAGTGATTGTTTTAGAAGACGATGCCACCGATGATATGTTTGACCTGATCTGGGAAGTTCCTGTTGGTGTTGGTGGTGGTGAAGCCGGTATTGAAACCAATGGTACTTACATCTATACCACTAAGTGGAATGGTACTGGTGAATATTACAGGTACGGAATGGACGGTTCATATATCGAACAATTTACTATTTCCGGCGCTGCTGCTACCAGGGATTTGGCCTATGATGGTACCTATTTCTATGGCGGCCCTGCCACATCAACAGTTTTTGAGTTGGATTTGGACAATGCTACTTTGGTAAGCACAATCTCTGCTCCTACTGATTGCCGTGCCATTGGGTTCAACCATGATGATAATACATTCTATGCCAACAACTGGGGTACTGCTATCACCAAGTTTGATTATACAGGTGCAAACCTCGGCAGCTTCCCGGTTGGACCGTTTGGAGACAGCTATTATGGGTTTGCCTATGACAACAGTGAAGGAACTCCTTATCTCTGGGGTTATGCACAGGTAGGTGCAAATTTGAGTGAAATAATCCAGATTGAATTACCTGATGGTACAGAAACCGGATTGACATTTGATGTGGGTACTGTGCTTTCAGCAGTTGATATGGCTGGTGGTATGTGTATTGACGATCATATTTCTCCAGGCTTATGGGCATTCCTCGGAACTTGCCAGAACGTAAACCTCTGGGCACTTGAACTCGGTCCTGCCGGTCCGGTTTGGTTGACCATTGATCCTGTTTCCGGTACATTAGATCCGTTAGCAACACAAGATATGGACTTGTATTTTGATGCAACTGACCTGTTGCCGGGTGTTTATGAAGCTGAGATCCATTTCTCAACTGATCCTAATGTGGGTGAACCAATTGTAGCAGTAACAATGACTGTGGAAGGTTTAATCCCGGCCATCAACCTGATTGCAGTATATAACTGTACAGATGTTGATTTGACCTGGGAAATGCCAACAGGCGGTAACCCTGACAGCTGGAATGTATACCGTGATGATGTTTTGATCGGAGATGCAACAGTGATGTCGTACACCGATGAAATGGTTGATCCTGAAGTAGAATATGCTTATACAGTAAAAGCGGTTTATGCTGGTGAAGAATCACAACCTACAGCTCCAACGCTGATTATTGTACCTACTCCGGATGATCTTGAGGCATTAGACCTGGAAGCTATAGCAGATCTTCCAAATGAAAATGATGTAACCTTAACATGGTCAGAACCTGCAGCTTGTCTGGCTCCTGATTCATATAGCATATACAGAGACAATGCAATGATCGCTGACGGTGTAACCGGTCTTGAGTATGTAGATGAATCATTACCAGGCGGTTTCTACGAGTATTATGTGATTGCTGTATACTACTTTGGTGATTCTGAAGCTTCTGAGCCTGCATATGTACTCATTACAGGAATAGAAGACTATGATGCTTCCTTATTCCAGATCTTCCCGAATCCTGCTACTGAACTTGTAAATGTTAGTTCACCGGTTGAAATAACCCGGATACATGTACTTAACAATAAAGGTCAGTTAGTACTGGACGAAGAAGTGAATAACATGGAATACCAGATCAATGTTTCTAAATATGAAGCGGGAATCTACTTCATTAAACTGGAAACCAGTGAAGGTACAATCCTAAGGAAAGTTGCTGTAAAGTAATTTAACCTTAAATATGCTTTAAAAGGCTGGCCGGTGGGCCGGCCTTTTTTTATTCCTGCCATTCATCTGACCACTTCAAGTGGTCTGATGAATAAAGATTCCGGTCATGCTGAGGTCCCGAAAGCTATCGGAGAGTGAGGGGACCAGGGTTTTGTTCCCCAGTACACACACTTCGACACCTGCCCATTCCCACAAGCCTTCTCAAAGCAGGGCTCAGTGTGACCCTAAATTTATATTAAGAAAATCCCGGTCATACTGAGGCTCTCTCCCGAAGGGATCCCTTTGGGAGAAGTAGAATCCGTAATCTTTTTCATGAATCATTTCTGCAACTGGCTCAATTATACTTGCAAAACATCGAATCATTTTGTATATTTACCAATTCAACTTAAACCCCAAATCATGAGGACAAGGGATTATTTCATGGCTCTGTGTTTGTTTGTATTCCTTTTAAATCCAACCAATTTAAATGCACAATCCATTGAGGGTTATGTTACACATGGTATAACCGGTGAACCCTTAGAAAATGCAGAGATAAATTATGCACTCTACATGACCTTTACTGGTCCTGATGGATATTATATCCTTGTTGGTTTACCTCCTGGTACCTATGATTTCACATGCATTTATGGCGACTTATGTCCATTTGATACGACATTAAACCTATTTGGCCAGGGGGTAGAGCTTGATATACAACTTTATCCATGCCCGGAATTAATCGTAGAACCACCTAACATTGTTGAGGTAATTGAGCCCAATGCCCAATCAACAGAAATGATTACCCTCTCCAATCCTGGGGAGACAAGTGTGGAATGGAGTGCTGAGCTGGAGATATTCCCACCGGGAAATACGGATGACATGTTTGATTTAATTTTCCAGATGCCACTTTCCGGTACAATGGAAGTAGGAGCTGAAACGGATGGGGTTTACATTTACACAACATCTCCTTTTACAGGAAGTTTTTACCGTTATGATATGAGTGGTTTATATATCGGATCTTTTTCCATTGGTTCCGGAATATATGATTTAGCTTATGACGGAACATATTTTTATGGATCCAATGGTACAACTACCTTGTTTGTATTGGATTTGGATCTGGAAGTTTTGATAAGTACGTTTAGTGTTCCTCAAAATGTTAAGGCAATAACCTATAACAGTGATGAAGAGGTTTTTTATGGGTATGACTGGGGAGGAGACATCATAATTTTTGATAATTCAGGGGCATTGTTAAATGCCATTCCTGTTGGGCCGAATAATCCTGTTTATGCAAGTTTTGCCTATGATAATGTCAGCCCGGGATCGCCTTATCTTTGGGGGTATGGTTTGGTTGAAGATGATCCCAATGTGCTGGTTCAAATTGCATTGCCTGATTTTCTATTTACCGGGGTAAGTGTAAGTTTGAGTGACATATTACAGAACCCGGTTACTAATGGGGCTGGAGGATTGTTTGTCAGCCCAGATATTATGCCAGGTATATTTGCCATTGCAGGCATCGTACAGGGAGAATGGTTGTGGGCATTAGAGCTTGCTGAAAATAATCAATGGATTTCGATTGAGCCAATTTCAGGTGTTTTAGAAGCTGGTGAAACAGAGGAGATGAATGTTTATTTTGATGCGACGGATTTATTTCCCTGGACTTATGAAGCAGAAATCCAATATAGTACTTTACCAAATGTAGGATCTCCTGTGGTGGATGTTTCAATGATCATTGAAGGAGAGCCCTGGATTCAAAATTTACAGACAGAGATAAGTTGTACAAATATCATACTTAATTGGGAGACTGTGCCTCCCAGTATGCCCGCTGATAGTTTTCATGTGTATAGGGATAGCTTGTTGTTGGCAACAACTTTTGAAACTCAATTTGTTGATTCACTTGTTTTTCCTGAAATTGAACATACCTATTATGCATCTGGTTATTTTTATAATGGATGGGAATCATATCCGACAAATACAGTGAATGTAACGGTTCCAATACCTGAAGATCTTGAACCATCTGACCTGGAAGCAACCATCCTAAATGACAGCATCTTATGCTTTTATTGGGGTACAAATGCCTGCCTGCTGCCAGAAACCTATAATTTATACCGAGACGGGGAGCTGATAGCTGTGCTTACTGAACCATCTTATTGTGATACCCTTCCTATGCCAGGTTTTTTTGAATATTATATTACCGCTACTTATTATTTTGGCGAATCCGGACCTTCTGATACATTCTATTATTTATGGGTTGATGCCAGTAATGTAACTTATGAAAAAGAAATTAGAATTTACCCGAACCCCGTAAATGATGAACTATTTGTTGAGTCCTCCACAGTAATCATTCAACTTGAGCTATTAAATATCCATGGATCGAATGTTATATCTGAAAAATCCGGATCAAAAGAAGTTCAACTAAATGTTTCCGGACTTGAACCTGGTATTTATTTTCTTAAACTTGAAACAGCTAATCAGATAATCCTAAGGAAAGTTGTGGTGAAATAATCTTTAGCCTTTTCCTTTATTTATTTACCACTTCAAGTGGTCTGATGAATATGTTTTTTGTTAAAAGGATGTTAAATCCCTTTATTTCATTATGAAATTGGGATATATTTGTAAAATACAACCGTTGTCCACCTATAATAAATTATAACTCGAAATATCTCGTTACTAAATTATTGTACTATGAAAAAAATTCTACTTATTCTTTTCTCGGCATGCTTGCTTTTAACATTAAATGTTTACTCCCAGCAATGGCAGGAAACCGGAAGTGCGCCGGACGGGGGAGGTGTAACCGACATACTTTATCGTGAAAGCAATGGCGACCTTTTTGCTGTAACCGGTTCGATTAACTGGCCAAACGGTGAAGATGGTGGCATAAGGAGATCATCAGATGAAGGAGATACCTGGACAAACTTGTTTGATACCTTTACAGGCAGGACCATCATTGAAGGTCCCGATGGTGAATTGCTGGCCTCGGTTTGGCCCTATCCGCAGGATGAAGGGCTATACCGGTCGACAGATAATGGAAATAACTGGGAGTTGCTCATAAGTGTTCCCAACGGTAATAATATTTTTTCCATTGCCATACAGCCTGGCAATCCGAATATCATATATGCAGGTACCCGAACGGGTGTATACCGGTCGTTGGATAATGGAGATACATGGGCGTACGCAACCAGCGGCATGCCCGGAAACTCCTGGGTAAGGGGATTGGCCTTGGACCCGAATGGGGTAGTAGCTGCAGGAACAACCAATGGATTATATGTTTCATTTGATAATGGCGATTCCTGGGATAAAGTAACCGGTGTTGGTGAAAATGATACCATTGTCAGTGTTAGTTTCGATCAGGTTCCGAATACGGAAGATGATGAAATGAGATTGTATGCCGGAACAGCGCAGGGTATGCTATTAATGACTACAACACTTGTTGCCTATGGAACAGCACAGATAATATATTCTTTTGGTGCTGGAAGTGAAATTACAAGAATAAGAGCATTAAGATTGACAACTACTTTGGTAGCCTATTATATGGTTTCAATGTATGCGGCACTTAGTGGTGACTTTTTTATGGCCATGACGGGAACATCTTTATGGTGGCAATTCATGAACGGGCTGCCACCTAATCCGCTTATCTCCATTTTTACAGCTTCTCTTGTTACGACAACTTCCTTTTTAATGTTTGTAGCTATGTATGGAAATAATGCAAACGGAGCTAAAGTTTATAAATCAACTGTTAGTGCTACAACGGGAACAGAATTAATGCCATACAGTTTAAACGATGGATACCATTTATATCAAAACATACCCAACCCATTTAGCGGGGAAACAAAGATTGATTTTGAATTACCGGAAAAAGGAAATACCACTATTAAATTGTTTAATCTGACCGGTAAAGAAATCAAAACATTAGTTAATGAAAATTTGCATGCAGGCTCACACTCCATAAATCTGGCAAAGGAAGGTTTACAGTCAGGGATTTATTATTATGTGCTTCAGGTAAATAATATTGTTCAAACGAAAAAGCTTGTTGTAAAGTAATCTTTTTTTAATCGGTGAGTAGTCTCAGAGGAGCATATAAATCACTTAAGCTCTTAAGAGGGATCC
>Ga0255366_10001_pt1 | contig 41715 bp, 35 predicted proteins | sample ANMaggSeSYBR01C4_FD_182086 | JGI IMG/M metagenome (GOLD analysis project Ga0255366, IMG submission 182086) | Sediment cell enrichment communities from methane seep in Santa Monica Basin, California, United Staets - ANME aggregate JGI... | ecosystem: Environmental > Aquatic > Marine > Cold seeps >... | reverse complement strand
AGAATGTTGAACGGGTTACCGGATAAACCTTCTGGCAGGAAACCCTTTTGGGCCTTGACCCAGGAAAAGGAATAATTATGAACGAACATCTGAAAGATGATGTATCAGGGAAGGAGATTTCCCCTGTTCTTTGGAAAGCCGGAATCCGGCTGCTCTTGATGGTAGTTGTGATGCTGTCGATCTTGTTTCTAGCTGCTGGTCGTTTCGATTGGTGGGAAGCCTGGGCTTACGCTGCCATGACAATGGTCATTTTGATCAGCAGCCGTTTAACTTTAATACTGAAAAATCCAGAACTGGCCTTGGAACGTGTTGAAGCAGCCAGCCAGGAGAACGTAAAAACCTGGGATAGAATTTTGATGCCGGTTACAGCGATTATTGGACCTGTTCTCTCCTGGATTATTGCTGGATTAGACCTTCGTTTTGGATGGTCACCCGATTTGCCTGACAGTATTCAGGTCATTGCTCTCGGGGTGATTTTTCTGGGAAGTGGAATTGGAAGCTGGGCCATGCTTGTGAATCGTTTTTTTTCCTCTCATGTCCGCATCCAAACAGACCGCGGTCATACCGTAATTAGCGAAGGACCATATAGGTTGGTCCGCCATCCAGGTTATGCAAGCAACATATTGGCCTGGATTGCAGCCCCGATTTTTTTTAGTTCTTATTGGGTAATATTTCCTGCTGTCCTGGTGATTGTAATCTCTATCATCCGTACAGCATGGGAGGATCAAACCTTACAGGATGAACTGCCTGGATATAGTGAGTATGCGGGGCGGGTGAAACACCGCCTTTTTCCTGGAATCTGGTAAATATATTTTAAGGTGAGGATTGACTATGTCAGCTGATTTTGAATATAAACTGGGTAAATATGCTGAGGTGATTGTAAAGTCGGGTTTAAATTTACAGCCGGGACAGCGCCTGGTGATCGGCGTTCCACTTTACGAGTCGATGGGAGTACCGATTGAGCTGGCTCCCCTGGTTCGCAGGATTGCTTCGGAGGCTTACAAAGCTGGTGCCCGTTACGTAGATGTGATCTGTAATGATGATCAACTTACTCTGGCCCGTTTTCAGTAAGGGGACAGTGCTGCGTTAGGTGAGTTCCCAACCTGGAAAGCGGAAGCTGCTCGAAAAGCTGCCGAAGATGGCGATGCGATCCTGATCCTGTATGCAAAAGATCCTGAACTCCTCTCCGGCCAGGATACGGATTTGGTTGCCGCTTGGCGCCGATCCAACCAGGGAGTTTTGAAGCCTTTTGTAGAATTAAGATATAAACTCGCAACCAATATTACTATTGCGACCGCACCTTTACCGGGATGGACGGAAAAAATCTTTCCCGAATTAAGCTCTGAGGAAGGCACCGCCCGGTTTTGGGAAACACTCTTCGATATTTGCCGGGTGAATGAAAAGGATCCCATCAAGGCCTGGGAAGATCATTTTGAGGATCTGGATAGAAGACGGCATTACCTGAATCAGAAAGGATATGCCGGGCTTAACTTGTCTGGACCAGGAACGGATTTGAAACTGGGGCTGCCCAAGGGACATATTTGGCAGTCAGCTCAATTTACCTGCCAGGCAGGTTTTTCATTCAGCGCTAATATTCCCACTGAAGAGGTATTTACCTTACCGCACAAGGATCAAACTGAAGGTGTAGTCGCTATTACCAAACCGATATGCATTGCAGGAGGAATTGTTGAGGGGGCTGTCTTAACTTTCTCCAGGGGAAAAGTTATCAAAGCATCTGCCGAGAAAGGGGAGGAAAACTTGCATAAATTACTGGAGGCTGATCCGGGACATAGACAACTGGGAGAAATTGCCCTCGTTCCCCACAGCTCCCCGATCTCACAATCTGGTTTGATATTCTATACCATTTTGATTGACGAGAATGCCTCCAGTCATATGGCCCTGGGTTCAGCAATACGAGCAAGCTTGGAAGAAGGGGTGTCGATGTCAGATGAAGATTTTTCCGCGGCGGGTGGTAACCTCAGTGTTGGTCACCTGGATGTGATGATCGGCTCCGGTGAGATAGATGTGGATGGTGTTCTCGCCGATGGAACCTCCGAGCCATTGATGCGTGGAGGTGAATGGGCTTATGACGCCTGAGGCAAGTACAAAAACCAACCGTTTTCAGCGCCATGATTGCCATGGGATGTGCTTTTATTGTCTCCCTTGTTCATCAGCTTGCGGGCACGTTTGGTGCCCTGGGTTGGATTGGAGTGGGGAATTTTGGATTGGCATTTCTTGTATTTGGTTATTATTGGTTCTTTAAGATGTAGATTGTAAGTTAATGGAGAGAATTTCCAACGGATTCTGATTCGTCATCCTGATTAACAAAACATTTTGCATTTTATAAATACCCATCTAGTCTGTGGAATATTAAGCGGTATACTTGTCTTCGTTAAATGAGAAAAATAATCCAAAAGAGGAACTTCTGTTGATTGATTTGTCGCATTTTTTATTGAGATCCATAACGGCAAACGTTTAGTTGTGTTTTCCAATATGGAAGTTATTTAATAAACTACGTAGTAATAATGGATGGATATTTATGAAAAACTTCAAATTCTTGCTTGACCCTATGCGGCTTCCATTTTTGATTTTAACTCCCGCTTGTGTAGTGCTGGGATTGGCCACAGCAACCTGGACTTCCGGTCAGGTCAATTGGTTTCACTTTGTCCTGGTATTGATTGGTGCCCTCTCTGCTCATATCAGTGTTAATACATTTAATGAGTACTTCGATTTCAAAAGCGGTTTGGATGCCGATACAAAAAGGACACCGTTTAGCGGCGGCAGCGGCAGATTACCTGAAACCCCTGAGATAGCACGGCCAGCTTATATTATGGCCTGGATATTTTTTGGAATTACGGCTTTGATCGGCCTTTATTTTGTTTTTACAATTGGACCAGGGTTAATCCCGCTGGGTTTACTGGGTCTGCTTATTATTTATTTTTACACTGAATATATTACCCGTTTTCCGCTGTTGTGTTTGATAGCGCCCGGTTTGGGTTTCGGAACCCTGATGGTGATGGGAACAGATTTTGTCCTGACCGGTCAATATTCCTGGACAGCATTAATCGCCTCGCTGGTGCCGTTCTTCCTGGTAAGCAATCTGCTGCTTCTTAACCAATTTCCAGATGTGGAAGCTGATCAAACTGTTGGAAGAAAGCATTTCCCAATCCAGATCGGCAAAGAAAAGAGCAGCTTGATCTATATTGTTTTCCTGCTGTTGCCCTTTGCTGTCATTGCTTTTGGTGTTATCACGGGATATTTTCCTCTTTCCACCCTGATCGGATTTCTCTCTTTGCTCCTGGTAATTCCCAACAGCCGGGGTGTTTTAAAACATGCGAAGAATACAGAAGAATTAATGCCCTTCCTGGGGAAAAATGTGCTGATAAACCTGGTTACCCCAATGCTGGTAGCGGTAGGATTATTTATTGGGTGGCCAGGCTAGATTATCGGGGGGAGAATTGAAACCTGGTGACATTGAGACTGGGAGAAGGTAGATCATTAATTTACCATCCTGAGTCCTTCGATACGACCTCCGGTCGCAGGACAGGCTTGCGGCAATCTCCTGACTTCCCACCTTTGCCCGGTGATTAAAATCACGGGCTAGGATAAGTAAGTCCCTCTGAAGAGGGACTTCTGTAAGTAATCTAATAGTTGAAATCGCTAACCTTTAAACCTTAAACCCGGTTTACCCCTTTTGTCATTCTGAGCCCTTCGATACGCTTCCTCTCTGCGTCAGCTACTCAGGACAGGCTTGCGAAGGATCCATACTGAGACCAGATAATAATTCAATCCAAATTGGCAAAATCTGGTGGTTTGGTTCCCTGATCGTTTTATGGATTCCTCGTTCCTCCCTTCGATACCCCTTCGCCTTAGTTTATCCCGAGTGGAGCGAAGCGGAATCGAGGGGCTCAGGGTACTCAGGACAGGCGGAATGACAAAAGAGAGGAGACCCAGTTTGTCATCCTGAGCCTGCGAAGGATCCATACTGAGATCAGACATCAAATCTGATCAAGATTTGCAAGACTTGATTGTTGGTTCCCTGATCGTTTGATGGATTCCTCGTTCCTCGTAATGACGGAATGCAAAGTTCCCCCGTCTGTCATCCTGAGTGAAACGAAGGATCCATACTGGGATTAGACATCAATTCAACCTAATAGAGAAATTTAACCACTCAGTTTAGCCAGCAGATTGAGGTTATTTATTGTAAATATTCTCAACATATTCGGCAGGAAAATCTGTTCGTGGACCTCTGAGGCTGAATAATAAGATTTGTATTTAGTTTTAATTCCTTCAAAATTCCGAGTTTCTTAAGATATGAATAATATTTTTCTCATGATTAAAATCACTTTGACCTTTTATCCGCTACACTTCCTACCCAATATTACATACAAAAACAATAAATTGATTGATTTATACTGTATAATGTGAAATAGTTCTCAATCTCTTGTGACAGTGGTTCTTTTTATAAGAAGTCTAATTTTGTGCTGAGAATCAAATAGAAATTATTTGGTCAAGATACAATCTCACGAAAAGGTGTTCATTTATGAAAGAAAAAATCCAAAGTCTTATTAAAAAGTATGGCAATGACAGAGGCAGACTGATAGATATCTTGCTTGATATCCAGGAAATGTATCGTCATATACCTGGAGAGGCTGTTACGATAATTGCTGATCAGCTTGAACTTTCTAAGGTTGATGTTGAGCAGACCATCACTTTTTATCATTTCTTTTCCCTGGAACCTGTTGGTATATATGCCATCTATCTCAATGACAGCCCGGTGGCCTGGACGCATGGACGCGCTGAGGTTGCCAGGGCATTTGAGAAGGAGCTGGGGATTTTGTTCAACAATGTCACTGAAGATGGCTTGATCGGACTCTGGGATACCGCAGATATCGGAATGAATGACCAGGAGCCAGCAGCCATCATCAATGGGATAGTATTCACAGAACTGGACCCTTCCAAAGCGAAGAAGATCATCCAGGGGATCAAGGAAGGCAAGGGGATTAAGGAACTTGCTGAGGAAATCGGAGCTGAGCTTAATGGCCCTGACCTGCTGCGTACGATGGTCAAGAATAACATCCGCAAAAAAGGGGCTGTTATATTTGCCGATTATGAAATAGGAAAGGCTCTAAAGCAAACTGTGACCCAAACCCCCGAACAGATCGTTGATGAGGTCAAGAAATCTAATCTTAGAGGACGGGGTGGCGCTGGATTCCCGACAGGTCTCAAGTGGGATTTTTGCCGCCAGGCAGGCGGTGATGAAGTTTACCTGATCTGTAATGCGGATGAAGGGGAGCCCGGAACGTTCAAAGAAAGGGTGATATTAACAGAACTGCCAAAACTGCTCTTTGAAGGCATGGCAATTGCTGGATATGCATTGGATGCCAAGCAGGGAATAATCTATCTTCGTTATGAATACCGATACCTGAAAGCTTACCTGGAGAATGTGCTCCAGGAGATGCGTGACCAGAACCTTCTTGGAAAAAGCATTGCCGGAAAAGAGGGATTTGATTTCGATGTCAGGATCCAGCTGGGAGCCGGGGCATATGTCTGCGGTGAGGAATCCGGCCTGATTGAATCCATGGAAGGTAAACGCGGGGAACCAAGAAACCGTCCTCCATTCCCTGTGCAGAAAGGCTACCTGGATAAACCCACCGTGGTGAATAATGTTGAGACCCTTTGCAAAGTGGTCCCGATCATGCTCAAGGGAGCAGACTGGTTCAAGGCATTGGGCACCAAAGAATCGGCCGGTACCAAGCTCTTGAGTATTTCAGGCGATTGCAAGAACCCTGGTGTCTATGAGGTGCAATGGGGTATGACCATTGATGAGATGCTGGAAATGGTAGGCGCATCCGCTGTACAGGCTGTACAGGTGGGTGGCCCTTCCGGTACCTGTATTGATCCTTCCCAGTTCAACCGGAGCATCGCCTTCGAAGATCTTGCCACCGGGGGCTCAATGATAGTCATAGGTAAAGACCGCGATTTGCTGAAGGATTATGTGCTGAACTTTATGTCCTTCTTCATTGAAGAGACCTGCGGCTCGTGTGTTCCCTGCCGGTCATTACCAGTGATATTGAGAAACAAATTGCTGAAGATCATGGATGGCAATGGAACAAAGAATGATATTGATGAGCTATACACCTGGTCGCAGTTTGGAAAATCTGCCAATAGGTGCGGACTTGGTCAAACAGCAGCCAATCCGATTATTTCAACCATCGACAATTTCAGGGGCCTCTATGAAGATCTTGTCAAGACTGATGAGGAGTATTTATCAACCTTTAACATGGAACAAGCTGTAGCTGCATCATGTGAAGTGGTAGGCAGGGTTCCGAATATTAAATCCCATTAATTTAGTTAGAACAACAAAGTAGATAAGATATGAATAACAATGGAAAACTAAAATTTGAAATCGATGGAAAGACTTGCTACGCAGAAAAAGGACAGTCGATTATCGACGCAGCAAAAGCCAATGGCATTTTTATCCCATCATTTTGCCATGTTGAGGGGGTAAAACCGCCAGGTTCATGCAGGATATGCAATGTGAAGGTTAATGGGCACAATATGACTGCCTGCACGACACCAGTAACTGAAAATATGACCGTGGAAAACAATATTCCTGAACTTATTGAACTGCGAAAAGCCATCATTGAGGTTCTGTTTGTTTCAGGAAACCATTTTTGTCCCTCGTGTGAAAAGAGTGGTAATTGTGAGCTGCAAGCCCTGGCCTATCGATACCAGATGATGGTACCAAGGTTCCCCTATGAATTCCCCATCAAGGGAGTTGATGCAAGCTCTGATCATATCTTGCTTGACCGGGACCGCTGTATCATGTGCAAACGATGCATAGGTACAGTCACCAAAGATGGAAAAAATGTTTTTGCCTTTAACAGCAGGGGAGGGGAACATCTTCATGTTGTTATGGATGATGTGCTTGCTTCCCAGCTTTCGGAGCAGGAAGCACAAGAGGCTATGGAATTATGCCCTGTAGGTGCCATCCTGAGAAAAGAACAAGGTTATCTTGTGCCGATCGGGGAACGTAAATATGATCAAGCGCCAATTGGCAGCGATATCGAAAAAAGTTAACTTAACATAGGATTGAACATAATGAGTAAACCAGTATTAGCAACGACTTCACTTGCAGGGTGCTTCGGTTGCCACATGTCTTTTCTGGATATCGACGAAAGGATAATTGAATTGATCGAATTGGTGGAATTTAATAAGTCCCCTATCGATGATATTAAGACTTTTACCAAGCAGTGTGACATCGGCTTGATTGAAGGAGGATGTTGCAACAGTGAGAATATTGAAGTCCTGAAAGAATTCAGGAAAAACTGCAAGATCCTTGTTTCTGTCGGGGAATGTGCCATTATGGGCGGTCTTCCTGCACTCAGAAACGGCATACCTGTCAAAGAGTGTCTTGAAGAAGCTTATCTCAATGGCCCCACTGTGGGTTTAAATACCGAGAAGATAATGCCCAATGATGACGAGCTGCCAATGATCCTGGACAAGGTCTATCCTTGCCATGAGATTGTGAAGATAGATTATTATCTTCCGGGTTGTCCGCCAACGGCTGACCTGATCTGGAATGCCCTTATGGCATTGGTCACAGGTGACGAGCTAAAATTACCTTATGAAGTTGTAAAATTTGATTAATAAAGGACGCAGATATGTCACAAAAAATCACTATAGAACCGGTAACCAGAGTAGAAGGGCACGGAAAAGTTACCATTCACCTTGATGACAATAACAATGTAACTGAATCCAGGTTTCATATAGTTGAGTTCCGGGGCTTTGAACGTTTTGTTCAGGGAAGGCCTTATTGGGAAGCACCTGTATTGGTTCAAAGGCTGTGTGGCATCTGCCCGGTAAGCCACCACCTGGCAGCCGCCAAAGCACTTGATATGCTCGTGGGTGCCGGGACCGGAGATGGATTAACCCCAACAGGAGAGAAGATGAGGAGGTTAATGCATTATGGACAAATATTTCAGTCTCATGCATTACATTTCTTCCATCTCGTTTCTCCAGACCTGCTTTTCGGTATAGACGCGGATCCAGCGATAAGAAACGTTATCGGTGTGGTGCTGGAGCACAAAGACCTTGCTGTGCAGGGCGTGATGATGAGGAAATTCGGACAGGAAATCATTCGAGCCACAGCTGGGAAGAAGATCCACGGGACAGGAGCCATTCCAGGAGGTATCAATAAACATCTCAGCCCTGAGGATAAAGAAGCATTCTTAAATGGACCGGACCCACTGAATATCGATCAGATGCTTGCCTGGTCGCAGGGAGTACTCGATTTCTTTAAGGATTATTACAGTAAGAACAAAAGCTTTATTGATGAATTTGCATCCTTTCCTTCCAATCACTTAAGCCTGGTCAGGAAAGATGGTGCGCTTGATCTTTACCATGGTGTTTTGAGAGCTGTTGATTCGGAAGGAAATAAGATCCTGAATGATGTTGACTATCAGGATTATGAACAGTACATCGAAGAGGAAGTCCGTTCGTGGAGCTATATGAAATTCCCCTATCTTAAATCATTGGGAAAGGAAAAAGGATGGTATCGTGTTGGGCCTTTAGCAAGGTTGAACACCTGTGAATTTATCCCATCACCTTTAGCACAGGCAGAGTTTGAGCAATACAAGGCCCTCACCAATGGCAAGCCGAATAACAGCTGCCTGCATTTTCACTATGCAAGGTTGATTGAATTACTCCACTCGGCCGAGATGATGAAAGAGCTGCTGAACGATCCTGATTTGATGGAAGGTGAGCTGATTACAAAAGGTGACAAAGCATATAAGGGTATTGGTTTACTGGAAGCTCCAAGGGGAACCTTGTTCCATCACTATGAGATCAACGAGCTTGATCAGATCACAAAAGCGAATCTGATTGTGTCAACAACCAATAACAATGAACCAATGAACCAGTCGGTGAATAGTGTCGCCCATTCCTGGATGGATGGAAAGCTTGAGATCACCGAGCCGATGATGAACGCAGTAGAAGTAGCAATCAGGGCTTATGATCCCTGCTTGAGCTGCGCTACTCATGCGCTGGGCAAGATGCCGCTGGAAGTTTCATTGTATGATGCCAATAACAAATTGATCGACAGGAAGAGGTCCTGATCGATTAAATGCAGATCCTGATTTATGGCTATGGGAATCCCGGCAGGCAGGACGACGGGCTGGGAATCGCATTGGTAGATAGACTGGAAGAATGGGCGTCTGAGAAAGAGCTGGTGGGGTTTGAATTTGAAAATAACTACCAGTTGAATATAGAAGATTCTGAAGCTATCTCAAATAAAGACCTGGTGATTTTCGCCGATGCATCCGAAGAGGAAATTGATGATTTTTGCCTGAGTGTGGTTGATGGAAAAGGAAAGCTTTCATTCACCACACACTCTGCTTCCCCGGGATATATAGTGAAACTCTGTAAAGAGCTCTTCCAGAAAGAGCCTCATGTGCTGCTGCTGCATATCAAGGGCTACGAATGGGAATTCAGGGAAGGGATTTCAGATAGGGCCAAGGAAAATCTGGACAAAGCCTTTGTTTATATGAAGAAGGTACTGGAGCATCCGGAAATAGCCCTTGAATCAAAGGAAGAATTAAAAACTTGTTAAGGGCCAATAAGTCAATAAATTTGGACATTCCTACAATTTGCCTGGTGTTGAAGCTCAAGAACCCCGTCAATATCAGGAAATGCGCCGAGCGGGACACCAGGGCGTTGTGTTAAGATCACTTTTTGAAGAGAATCAGCCACCCAGATTTGTCTGCACAATAATTCAAAGGTATTAAGTATATAGACACCTTGTTATCTGCCCTTGAAGAATGGCTGCAGAAACATAATTATTCATCTGTAAGTCAGTTCCAGGGTAAATTGGCCGGGAGAAGGAAAATACAGCTGCTTTTGCGCCTGTTCAATGTGTGTGGAAGACTCTGCCAGAAGTATAAAAAAGCAGGTCTTTCTAATTGATGGTTGCAGTTTCATCAGATTCGGGATCGTGATCTTCTGGGATTACCCCCACTTCTCCAATCCTGTATCCTTTGGAATTGTAATTGGTAAGGCGGATGTTTTTGCCTTCACAAGCACTGATTCCAATCCATTTGCAGTTTTGACAATGAATAAGTCCGTTGATTTGAACTCCCCAGCATTCATCATCAGATAGTATGGAAGTATCAATTTTCCGCATATTATCAAACCCTTGAGAAAATCCCTATAGATCCAATTAAAACAGTAGAAGACTTTCCTGCGTCACTGAGGGTTGGAACCATCTTAACTGACAGGAATTTCGATTCCAGAACCACCATCCAGTAAGTTTACCCTCGTCTGGCTGAAGTCGCAAGAGTATGCCCAACCAATATCCCACCTAGTATAAAAATTGTCTTCCAGAACGAAATAACTTACTATAAAATAAAGAGAGATGTGCAGAGAAAATTAACGAAAAACAAACTTTCATGATCAGGGCTATTTAAGAAACAATGTCCGGTAAGCCGAAGCAATCAATAAATATCCGTCTCGACCAATAGAATATCCTTTCTCTGCGGCCCGCGCTGCTGCAGGTAAGGCAAGCATTACTGATTTACAAGAATAGAGTAAGTCATACGTTGTTGAATGTTTGGATGTTTATCCGTAAGGACCTTCAAACTTAATAACGTTTCTTATTTATGTTAAAATAATCACAGTCTATCCTAGTCACGACTTACTCCACGAATTTTATAAGCGAGGGTTCCCATGCCTGAAGCATCCAAGAAAGATTATCTTTTCCGCCAGGAGATTGGGGAAATATCTCCTTTTGTTTCAGACCTGATTCGCTGGGAAAATGAGCGTCAGGCCCGAAAATTGATTTTTATCCCTTCTCAGTCTTATGTCCCTGAGGCGATCAGAAATGCTCTCAGCACCCGCTTTCAGAATTTATATGCAGAGGGATATCCGCCAACCAAGATGACTCTCTCAACGGAAGAGCAAATAAAGGATGTTGCCTGGCAGCTCGCTAATTACCGAAGATATGCGGACCGCCGTTTTTATAAAGGGAAAGAATATGTAAATTTCCTTGAATGCCTGGCGCAGAGGAAGGCTGCCCAGCTGTTTGCCCACGATGAATTTTCTGCAGAGAATATTTATGTTAATGTCCAATCGTTATCCGGGACGCCAGCAAATTTAGGTGTTTATTGGTCTCTGATGGATCCCGGAGATACGTTTATGGGGTTGGATCTCTATCAAGGAGGACACCTCTCCCACGGATCTGAATTTAACATTTCAGGACAGCGTTATCGTGTGGTTTCCTACGGAGTGGATCCAAAAACTGAACGGCTGGACTATGATGCCATCCGGGATTTAGCGTTGGCACATCGCCCAAAGATTATTGTGGCGGGATATACCTCGTATCCCTGGGCGCCGGATTGGGCTAAGTTCAGAGATATTGCAGATGAGATTGATGCTTATTTAATGGCTGATATATCCCATGTTGCCGGAATGGTAGCAGCAGGTGTATATCCCAACCCTGTCGGCATTGCGGACGTGGTGACCTTCACTACCCACAAGACCTTGATGGGTCCCCGGGGAGCTGTGATCATGACCACTGATGAAGATATTGCCAGGGAAATAGATCTGGCAATATTCCCTGGAGAACAGGGCGGACCTCATGTGAACAAGTTTGCTGCCATGGCGCTCACTTTTGAGATTGCTGGTACTGAAAAATTTAAATCCTTGCAAAAACAGATTGTTAAAAACGCTCAGGCATTAGCTGACGGTTTACAGGATCGCGGACTTAGGCTTGCCTACGGCGGCACAGATACTCACCTGCTTCTGCTGGATTTGAAATCCATTCCTGCCGAAGCGGCAGCACCTACAGGGTTAGTTTCTCCGGTCTGGGCGGAACCTGCTGTCAGGATCATGGATTTGGCCGGTATGGTAGCTAACAAAAACACCATTCCCGGGGACCTGGAAACCTCGCTGGCAACCGGAATCCGGTTAGGTACCCCCTGGCTGACCCAACGGGGGTTGGTTGAAGAGGATATGGATATCCTGGCAGGTTTAATTCACAAGTTATTATCAAATCTAAAACCATTTTCATACAATGGATTAATTGGAGTGCTTCCTCGAGCCAAAGTGGATTTGGATGTACTGGAGGAAGTAAAACTCGGAGTGGCAGAGGTGGCGGAAAAAGCCGGGATTGATTTTGAAGTTGAAAAGAGCGGTTATCCCCATCACGTAACCAGAATTGTGGGATCCCCTGTTAAAACCCGCCAGATCCGGATTGCTGGTTGGCGGGCCCGCCAACACCTTAATCAGGTGGCAACCTCGAACTTGATTAATCTTCAAATTGGAGAAAAAATCTCAACTGTTTTGCTGGACAGGAAAGGTTTGCTGATTGATGAGGTTGAGATCACCAGGGAAGAGCCCGATGATTTCGGAAGAGATCAATTTGTTCTTTCTGCCAGCCCGGAGAGAATTGATCGAGTTTTATCCTGGTTAAGAGGGATTGGTGACGGATACACTTTGTTTGATGATGCTGATCTGTACCGCAAGGTGGAAGGACCGCTGATCGTAGAAGAAATTGAAGCAGAGCAAAGTCAGCAAGAGTCTGGTATTGAAGCGGGTACTCCGGCAGAAGAGCTGTATCAGAAAACACCGGAGCAATTTGATCTTACCAAACCTTATTTTGTTGGGCAGGATGCCTTGTTCAAAGAAGGACCGAAATCCTCCCGAAAGAAATGGTCATGGAAAGAAAAAGAGACAGAGCTGAAAAAGACTGAATTGTATCCTATTCATAAGGAAATGGGAGCCAGGCTGGTTCCCTTTGCGGGTTGGGAAATGCCAGTACGTTATTCTTCCGTGATGGAAGAACACTGTATTGTCAGGCAAGCCGCTGGATTGTTTGATGTTGCCCATATGGGTGTGTTTGAGATTTCCGGACCAAATGCGACCACTTTCCTGGATGTTGTTTTTTCAAATTACGCAGCCTGGCTTGAAGATGGACAATCCATGTACGGTTATTTCCTGGAACCTGATGGTAGTGTTGTGGATGATGGCATCATCTACAGGATCCGATCAGATTATTATTACCTGGTAATTAATGCTTCGAATGAAGAGAAGGATTGGGATTGGTTAAATGCAGTTAACGAAGGCAAGGTAGTGATTGACCACGAACGCCCCTGGGTTCAGGTTGAGGCTCCGGCAAGTTTAAGAAACCTTAAAGATCCCAAAGCCGGGAAAGACCAGAAGCGGGATATTGCTCTGCAAGGACCAGCATCAATCAAAATCCTTCAGGCGATGACAGATGATCCGTTATTGAAAAAGGACTTAGCCCGTATCCGAAGAACGGAGTTGATTACCTGTGAACTGCAAGGTATCCCCCTGGTGATTGCCAGAACCGGTTATACAGGAGAATCCTGGGGATTTGAAATCTTGGTGCATCCGAACAATGTGGAACAACTCTGGAATGCTATTATGAAAGCAGGAGAACCTTATGGCGTCAAACCAGCTGGGCTGGCATGCAGGGATTCAACTCGCATAGAAGCAGGTTTGCCATTATATGGACAGGAGTTAGCTGGACCGTTATCCATCACCCCGGTGGAAGCCGGATTTCCTGGGTATGTAAAGTACCATAAGACCTTTTTCATTGGCAGAGACGCGTTGTTAACCCAGGAAGGAAAGAGTTCACGGGAAATTCTCCGTTTTCGCTGCAACAAGAAGCGCTGCCGTAAGCCAAACACGGGTGATCCTGTTGTGGACGAAAGAGGTATAGAAGTAGGGAAGGTAACCAGCTGTTCCTTTGACGAGGAAGGTTTTCTGCTGGGTTTGGCATTGGTCGATAAGCGCTGTAATGTGCCTGAACTCCCACTTAGTGTGTTTCCCTTGCATGGTAAGTCTCTCCAGGAAGGATTGCTTCAGGAGAATAAAATAGCTCTACCGATAGACATCACGGTTATTACAAGATTCCCTGAAAAAAAAGATAATAAACCGGCCTGGATAAGCGGAGAGGACTGAACAAAGATTAAAACCTGATCAGCTTTATCAATAGCAACCCCGTTCATGGTAAGATATTCGCTGTTGAGTTTTTCTAGGCAGGTGAACTAATTAATTCAGGAGGATAGAATGGATCCCATTATTTTTACAATTCCCGGCACTAATTTTTCTTTACATTGGTATGGTGTGATTATGGCAGTAGGCATTGTTCTGGCCGGGATGATTGCCGAATGGGGTGTTCGGCAGCGAGGGGATGATGGTGAACTTATCTGGGAACTGCTGATCTGGGGAGTTCCGTTTGGTATTGTTGGCGCCAGGCTCTGGTATGTGCTGAATGATATTTTGGGAGGAGGCCGGTATTACCTGGACAACCCAATAAAGATTATCAACCTTCCGGAAGGCGGGTTGCATTTCTATGGCGCTGTTTTGTTTGGCGCTCTGGGAGCTTATCTTTATGTAAAAAGAAGAAAGCTGGATTTCCGGTTGTTCCTTGATGCTGCTGCTCCTGCTCTGTTAATTGGCCAGGCGTTGGTCAGACCAGCCAATTGGATCAACCAGGAATTATATGGTCCTCCAACAGATTTACCCTGGGGAATAGCTATTGACGCGGCGCACCGAATCGCACCCTGGACTGATACCTTTTTATACCCCGTAGACAGCACCCGCTTCCATCCGGCATTTGCTTATGAAATGCTTTGGAATTTCCTGGCTGCCGGAATTCTGTTATGGATTGCACTGGAGTATAAAGAAAAAATCAAACCGGCCTCCATTTTTGCCGGCTGGTTAATTCTTGAAGGATTCGGCAGGGAGATCATTGAGTTCTTCCGTCCTGATCAACCCCGATTTCCTGGTACAGATATCAGCTACTCCCGAATTGTTGCCGGAGTGATGATCCTGGTCGGTATATTCTGGCTTTTAATTAAGTATGAAGTGATTAAGGTACCATTTCTGGCTGCGGGTCCTGATAAGTATAAATTATCTCGGCCAGCAAAAAAAAGAAAGAAGGGATAAGTTTAAGCAAACCTTTAGATAAACATAAAAACGGAGCAGTCAAAAAGACTGCTCCGTTTTGGTACATCTTTACCAAGTCTCAGGTTTCTAGGGACAAATGCAGTAGGGGGCTGTTGCTGTCCCTGTGCTCATGGAACCGCCTGCTGCAATGCACTGGTCTTCGGGCAAATCTCTGCTGCAGGGGATCGGAGTGGGCGTAGGCGGCGCTTTCCTGACTTCCAGCGATCCCTCTTCCAGATCTTCACAGTCTAGCAGGTACTTGGCTATCCAACCTGTAATCAGGGCTTCATCCTGACCATAGTAATACCCGGGTCGGTCCGGTCCGGAGATTGCCAGAACTTCAAAAATGTGACCTTTTAAGAATCCTGTAATCGTAGGGTAATCCATACTACTTGGACCCAATCGCAAAAAGGCATTACGATTTACGACACAGAAATTTCCGGGAGGTTCAACTGTTGCGGGAAGGAACTGATAATCCCAACCAAAATTGACATCAGGCAGGTGCGTATTGGCAATAACAGTAATCTCGGCTTCTGCAGGGTTAGCGCCCCTGACAGGATAAGTCCAGCCTCCGGGAATCAGTATGGTATCGTTGGGGGGAGACAGGGCATCGATCTCAATGCAGTATGTACCGCTAAACAAGACTGGGAATAAATATTCACCGTTTGGGTTGGTTATTGCTTCAGTCAGAATCAAGGTGATTGGGCATGGTCCGGTACCCATCCTTACCATCAGGCCGGCGATTCCTGGTTCCCCTGGATCGTAGGTACCATTCGCTCCCAAACTACCTCCACCTAAATCAACACATCCTGGAGGTGGAGTAGATGGAGGGGAGTATGGAACGGCGCAAAGGTCGTGCCATACTAATCCACTGGCGGATGCATCCGGCACTTTGGCCTCATTTTCATGAGCGCCGCGGTCGCACCAGGCACCTTGCGGTCTGCTAGTCCCATTCTGATCAAAAGGGATACAGAGATCTGGAACTCCTGTATCGATGGCGGGGCTGCCCCCTCCCAGTGCATGGCTGGGTGCCATACCGCCATTTGCTGCCAGGGGTTCTAGCAAGGGATCAGTGGCTGGCAAATCATGAGGATCAGAAAAAGCACAGCTGCCGTCATTTTCGATATTGTAATCCAGTGAATCCGGGGGTATGCCGGCACAGTTGCTGCCTCCATTATTGGCCAGGGCGGAACTGCGGATCTTGATTTCTGCCCCGCCGTCAATTCGGATGCCTTCAGGATTATTATCAGCAACAGTGATAAAACGGAGATCAAAGTTGCTGTTGTTATAAATCCCTGCACCTCCCAGACCTCCGGTGGCAGTATTATTACTGACCGTCACATTTTTCATTAATAAACCAGCAGGTGGTGCTGGTCCCAGATTGTAGACACCGCCTCCCGCCCCGCCAGTTGCAGTGTTGGCAGTCAAGCCGCTCTCGTAAAAATGAACCATACCGTTGTCATTATAGAGGCCACCCCCGAGATCAGCTGTGTTGAGGGTGAACCAGGTATTGGTAAAAGTTGTGAAGCTGTCCGTCCAGGCAAACACCCCGCCGCCATTCCCGGCGGCTTGGTTATCTTCAAAATAGAGATCTACACCTTCTAAATCTCCATGGGTCCATATTCCTCCGCCATGTAAATCCGATTCATTTAATCTGAAAGAAGTTCCATCGATGTCTAAATCTGCATTAAGACCGTTCCAGATCGCTCCCCCCAGGTGATCAGCTTCATTACCGGTGAAATCACTATTTTCAATTATCAGGGAAGCGTTGTCATAGTTATAGATGGCACCGCCATACCCGGCAGTATTTGCCAGGAATTGTCCTCCAAGAATTGTGAGATCCCCTGCATTAAAGATGCAACCTCCCCTGGCATCTCCCATGCCGCCTGGCGGAATTTCAACGCTGTTGTAATTGCAGGTGAAAGAATTCAGATATAGCTCACTTTCATTTATTAATCCTCCCCCTAAAATAGCTGTCCCATTGGCTAGCCAGATACCATCCATGGTAACCATTGCCGGTGAATGGATATGAAAAGACCGGTCAATGTTACCGTTTATGGAGGGCGCGCTGATACCTATGATAGTAAGGTCTTTTGTGATATCCAGATCACCAGTCTCACCCGCGTCTTCATCGATACCCGGAATAGTCAGCGTATAACTCCCAGCTGGTAACGTTATGGTATGTGGTCCAGGACAACTATTAGCGTTTAGCACTGCTTCCCGGAGGGAACAGTCTAAATTGCTGCACACACCATCATTGGTATCTTCTTCTTTTGTAACTGTATAGTTAACGGCACAGTTAGGGGTTGGGGTACAAGCAGAGAACAGTAACAGGAGAGATACCAATAATAAAAGTAACCACCACTTGGACAGAGGTTTCATCTTACAGCCTCCTTTGGCTTTCAGAAGTTAACTTCAATATTGATCGAGTTTTAGAAACTTTTATTGTTTTTTATCGTATAGAATAAGAGAAGGGATTAGATATCAGCTTATTTTACCGTATTTATTCAGGGAATAACTTTTTTTATTGTTTTTTTTGACTGGTTTTTAGCTTGATCGCTTGGAAAGCAGTGGGGCATGTTACGAAAAGTTTAAATTTATTACCATTTGCTTAGGCAATTTTAGATCAAAGGAGAGCAGTAATGAATAAAGAGAGACGTACCAGTATAATCGGGGGCTCATTATTGATCATAGTTGGCGGGATATTGTTTGCCGCCCAAATCCTGCCCGATTTTCTACCCAATATCTGGGATACTATTTCCTGGCCCTGGGCAATTATTGGTGTTGGATTGTTTCTGTTTGCGCTGGGGGCTGCTCTTGGTGAACCCGGATTGGCTGTTCCAGCAATCATCGTCGGCGGAATTGGCGGGATTCTGGCTTACCAGGATTACACCGGTCATTGGGAAAGCTGGGCTTATTTGTGGGCGTTAATTCCGGGTTTTGTTGGTTTTGGCATTGTGCTGATGAATTTGTTGGGAGGAAAAGGGAAAGATTCTTATAAAGACGGCGGTACCCTGATCTTGATCAGCTTTATGCTGCTGGCAGTATTCGGGTCATTTTTTGGTGCCATCGGAATGGGCGGTAAATATTGGCCTGTGCTGTTGATCTTGTTGGGATTGTTTTTGATGGGAAGATCTTTATTTAGAAAAAAGTAAAAGCGTTCTTCAGTTTGAACAGTAGGTGGAGGAGATATTTATGCGTACCAATCGGATGTTCTGGGCAATCTTGCTCGTAGGGCTGGGGTTTTTATTCCTTGCAAATAACCTGGGATTGATCAGTGTTAATGTCTGGGGATTGATCTGGCCGGCGTTCTTAATCCTGATGGGAATCTCGTTCCTGCTGGGCAGCGCACGGAGTTCGGAAGAAATGGTTCTCGAAAAGGGAACCATAGCTCTGGAAGGCGCTGAAAGAGCTACAGTCACTGTTAAACATGGCGCGGGAAAATTGACAGTAAACAGCAGCGCAGAGAGCGGTACCCTGGCTTCTGGAATGTTTGCCAATGGTTTGGATGCCCGAGTAAAGCGTGATGGAAATCAGCTTAATGTAATAATGAAATCTCATAGCCCGGTTTTCCCAGAGGTGATGTTTCCCTGGAATTGGACTTCCGGTAAGGGTTTTCAATGGGATTTTGGTTTTACAAAAAGTATTCCCCTTAACCTGGTGTTTGAAACCGGAGCAGTTGATGCCCATCTGGACCTGGCAGACTTGCAAGTTAAGGACTTGCTGCTGAAAACAGGTGCCAGTTCAACCAACCTCACACTTCCTGCTGAGGCGGGCTTAACTCAGGTAAAAGTTGAGGCTGGAGCAGCTGCAGTGATCATCCGAGTACCGGAAGGTGTCGCGGCTCGGATGAAAACCGATGTTGGATTAGCTGCCGTATCAGTAAATAAAAGCCGTTTTCCGAAAATAAACGGGTACTATCAATCTGCAGATTATGAAAGCGCTGAAAATAAAGCGGACATCCGGATTGAAGCCGGATTGGGATCTATTGAGATTCTTTAGTGATCGTTTTAATGAGGAGTAAATCATGGTTGAAGTCAGGGAAGAACCTAAATGCGCAAATTGCCCTTTGCGGCAAAAAGCAGAAAACAAACCGAACTCACTGATGGGTAGATTCTGGCGCTGGCATACAACCTGGTGCCCGGGCTGGAAAGCTTACCAGGAGTACCTGGTAAAAAAGCAAGATTAAGGGAAAGGTTCCAAAAGATGAGAAGACCAGAGCTGATCTGGTCTTCTTTATTTAAATTTTCGATGATTTCTGGACCAATTATTGCACTTAATGAACCATAATTCCAACATAAATTGTTGATTTTACTTTTTATTGATTCATACATTTAATTAACGCCAGCTTGTTATAATATCTTCAGTGAATAAGACGTATTATGAGATTAGCAGCTTTTATCCTCCCGCTAATGTCTAAACAATACAATCGGGAAGGTAAAATGCTTGTAACAATATGATCAAGAATTATTGACCAAGGATGGTGTTTAAATGATGCGATTTGACCGTTTTACGGAACGGGCACAGGAAGCAGCCCAGCGCGCTGCTGAGATCATCCAGCGTTATGGGCACAATCAGATAGATACAGAACACATTCTTCTGGCTTTGGTTGAGCAGCCGGAAGGTGCAATTTCACAAGTATTACAGAATCTTAATATCCAGGCTGTTGATTTAAGTGAGCGGCTGGATTATGTCCTGAAAAACACTCAAAAAGCGAGTATATTCGGCAGCCGAGGAGCAGGACAGGTATTTATTACCCCCCGCGTTAAACGAATAGTTGATGTGGCCAATCAAGAAGCCAATCGCTTAAAAGATGAGTTTATCTCCACAGAACACCTGTTTTTAGCAATTTTGGATGAAAAAAACACCCCGGCAGCCCGCTTATTAAGCGATGAGGGAGTGACAAAAGATCGGGTCTATCAGTCGATTGAACAGATTAGGGGCGGTCAGCGGGTAACAGATCCCAAAGCCGAGAGCCGTTACAAAGCACTGGAAAAATTCTCCCGCGATTTAACCAAATTAGCACGGGAAGGTAAACTTGACCCTGTGATTGGGCGTGATGCAGAAATCTTGCGTGTGGTCCAAATCCTATCCCGCAGAACAAAAAATAACCCGGTGATGATTGGCGAGGCAGGAGTGGGAAAAACCGCCATCGTGGAAGGTTTGGCTCAGAAGATTGCTACCAATGACGTACCAGAAATCCTTTCCGGGAAACGGGTTGTGGAGCTCGATTTAGGCGCAATGATTGCTGGATCACGTTTCCGGGGTGAATTTGAGGAGCGGTTAAAAGCTGCCATCGATGATGTAGAAAAAGCCGAAGGGGAAGTGATCCTCTTTGTCGATGAGCTTCACACTGTGGTCGGCGCTGGTGCTGCCCAGGGTGCGATGGATGCTTCAAATATGATGAAACCGGCTCTGGCCCGTGGTGAGCTCCGGTGTGTGGGGGCGACAACTTTGGATGAATACCATAAATATATTGAAAAGGACAGTGCCCTGGAAAGGCGATTTGCTCCGGTATATATTGAAGAGCCCTCTGTTGAAGAAACAATCCAGATGCTGGAAGGATTAAGAGACCGCTACGAAGCGCATCATAAAGTTCGTTTTTCTGATGAAGCCCTGCGTACGGCTGCAACTTTGGCTGACCGTTATGTTACAGACCGCCATTTGCCGGATAAAGCTATTGACCTGATGGATGAAGCAGCGGCCAAGTTGCGAGTCGCCTTGTACTCTCTACCTCAAGAACTGAAGGAAAAACAGACAGAAATTGAGCACCTAAAAAATGAGGAAGAGGTTGCCGGGCAGGAAAGAGATTACGAGAGAGCTGCTACCATGCAGACTCAGCGCGTTCGTTTGGAAGAGGAATTTTATAATGAGCGTGAAGCCTGGGAAGCAGAGCATGAACTAGATGAAGTAGTGGATGAAAATGATGTGGCGGAGGTAGTTTCCCAATGGACCGGCATCCCCATGACCCAGATGCTGGAAGCTGAAGCTGACAAACTGCTGCATATGGAAGAAAGACTCCATGAACGGATTATCGGCCAGGATGAAGCAATCACAGTTATTTCGGATGCAATCCGCCGCGCCAGATCAGGGCTGAAGGATCCCAAACGCCCTATCGGATCCTTTATTTTTGTCGGACCGTCCGGTGTTGGAAAAACCGAATTAGCCAAGGCATTAGCTGAGTTCATGTTTGATGACGAGGATGCTCTTTTGCGCCTGGACATGAGTGAATATCGGGAACAGCATACAGCCTCCCGGTTATTTGGCGCTCCTCCTGGTTATGTCGGTTATGATGAGGGTGGACAGCTGACCGAAGCAGTCCGCAGACGGCCGTACCGGGTGATCCTGTTTGATGAAATTGAAAAAGCCCATCCGGAAGTCTGGAATACACTGCTGCAGATATTGGATAACGGTCGGTTAACGGATGGTCAGGGGAGGCAGGTTGATTTCCGCAATAGTGTCCTGATTATGACTAGCAACCTGGGAACAGAATATGTCAGCCGTTCTGGCAGCCTGGGATTCATTGACAGGGCTGCTAGCGATAAGGATATCGAAGCCCAGGATAAGATAAGCAAAGCGCTGAAGGATGCTTTCCGTCCAGAATTCTTGAACCGGATTGACGAGATAATACTTTTCTCTCCGCTGACCAGGAAGCAGATGGTGAAAATTGTTGACCTGCAGCTGAAAGAAGTTGAACAGAGGTTGGCTGATAATGGTTTGGAGGTCTCCTTGACCAAGAAAGCCCGCCTGTGGCTGGCAGAACAGGGCTATTCTGCTGATTTTGGAGCCAGGCCATTGACCAGGGCACTCCAAAAATTCATTGAGAGTCCACTTTCAAAGAAATTGCTGAAAGGTGAGTACAAACAAGGTGGCGTCATAATCGTCGATATTGACCCGGAAGATGAGAGCCAACTTATCTTTAAGGATAAGAAATCTTAATATTGAGTTTTCTCGTTGATCACTCTTGAGATAATTATCGATCCGTAATCCACTAAGGGTTACGGATCGTGTGTTTAATTGACCGGGTGTCTCTAAGGCATGTTGTCATTCTGATTAATATGAGCTACACTCATATAATAGCCCAGATAACCTTGACTTAAATTCAGGACGCTCCATGTTATTTAAAGATACAGTCTTTATCGGCATTGACCCTCCTTCCGGTGAGAAATCACTTACTTATGCGGCGTTGGATCAGGATTTAAACCTGATTGCAATGTCCAGGGCTGATATAAGCGTGGTCTCTGCGTTTGCAGGAGGGCAGAGAACAGCTTTTGTCGCTGTTAACGCTCCCAGAAGACTGAATCAGGGATTAATGAAACAAGAGTCGATCCGTAATTCTCTTTCTCCCCAACCCAATCCCGGCCGCTGGACATCTTTCCGTTTGGCTGAATATACCCTTTTTCAGAAAAATATCCGTATCCCGAATACGCCCGAAGACCTGGGCTCCTGCCCGGGCTGGATGAGGAATGGGTTCACGCTTTACCGTAATTTAAAAGAATTCGGATATCGAGATTTTCCACTGGAAAACCATAAGCAGCAGATGCTTGAGGTGTATCCTCATGCCGCTTTTACCGTTTTATTAAAAAAGATTCCCTTCCTGAAAAAGACGCTGGAAGGACGGCTCCAGCGCCAACTGCTGCTTCATTCCCTGTCAGTTGATGTCCCTGATCCGATGCGTATTTTTGAGGAATTTACCCGCTATAAGATCCTGCAGGGGCAGCTGCCTTTGGAAGGATTATTCTCTGTGGAAGAATTGGAGGCATTAATTGCAGCCTATACTGCCTGGAAAGCAGCTGTTGAACCGGATGAGATCACCCGGGTGGGGGATCAAAAAGAAGGTGAGATTGTTTTACCCGGTAAAGACCTAAAACTGAAGTACTACTGACAAACAACATATAGAAGATGATAATTTTTCATCTGTTTATTTAATTAACCTGTAATCTTTAGAAAAGAGAGTGTCTAAATGGATAATCTAAAAGTAATTTTCATTATCAATCCCAATGCAAATATGGGCCAGGCCTGGAGACAGGCAGCGGATTTACGACCGATCATGCAGGAGTTTGGAGTGGCGGATTGGACTGGTTCTGTGTACCCAACTCATGCGATAGAGCTTACTCGTAAAGCAGTTGAGGACGGGTATGATCTGATTATCGCCGGCGGAGGAGATGGAACAGTTCATGAGGTTGTTAACGCGCTTATGTCTTTCCCGGAAGAGCGCAGGCCTGCATTGGGTGTTATTCCCCTTGGATCCGGAAACGACTTTTCGTATTCGGTTGGCATGGATCCAGAACCCTGGAAAGCCTTAAGGCAAATCTTTAACGGTCAGGAGAAGAGGGTTGATATTGGCGAAATTGAGGACGAAACTGGCCGGACGGAATATTTCGATAATGCAGTTGGTATTGGTTTTGATGCGATTGTGACGATCCATTCCCATAAAATGCCATTCCTGCGGGGATATTTGATGTATATTGCAGCGGTGTTGAAAACAATTTTCTTCAATCATCATCCTATCGGGGTGAATATCACCGTCGATGATCAAGAAGAATGGCAGGATAGGGTTATGATGTTTGTCCTCTGCAACGGGGGACGGGAGGGAGGCGGTTTCATGATTTATCCCCCTGCAGATATTACGGATGGTATTTTTCACTATGTTGCGGTTCAGGAAGTTCCTCGTTTGACATTGCTTGGTTTGGTGCCAGCATTTATGAAAGGATCTCACTTGCCCCATCCCAAAATCAAATATGGTGATTTTAATCAGATCAGCATCCAGGCAGACCAACCTCTTTTTATCCATTTGGACGGGGAAGTCTTTTCGGGATTTTCCAGCAGTATAAAAAATGTTAAGGTGAAACTTCACCCTAAAGCGATTCGAATAATATCCTGAGTGAACTATTCATGCCGGATTTGAGAAATAGTCTTTCCAGGTTAGATTTTAACCAGCTCAAAATTGTGGCGGAAAAATGGAGATTGCCATTTTCTGCGGCTGATGCCCGGGAAGGAGTTAACCAGCTGATTGATCACTTGTTGGATTTTGGGGCTTTGCAGGAGATCCTGGAGACCCTCACTTCCCCGGAGAAAGAAGCGCTTCTGTGGTTGAATTCACTGGATGGAAAAGAGCCTTGGCTTCATTTTACCCGCCGGTTTGGTGAGATCCGGGAAATGGGTGCAGGAAGGGTAAACAGGGAAAGGCCGGATAGGGACCCAATCTCGCCGGCAGAAGGATTATGGTATCGGGCGCTGGTTGCCAGGGGGTTCTTTGAAACAGATTCAGGTCCCCTGGAATTTGCCTATATTCCTGAAGATATCAGGGGATTGGTGATGATTGTTTTGAATCCTGAAAATTTTTCTCAGTCCAGGGAGTTCGTATGCCGAAAAGCTGTCCCTGGAGAAAAGAAACACCATTTACTCGCTTCTGATATTTGCCTGGACCATACTTGTACCCTTTTATCCGGGTGGAGGATGAACATGGATCCGGGTGTTCATCTGCCTGATGTATCTCAACATGAAGTGGATTTTTACCAGACATTATTTTCAACTATGAGCTTGCTGGCGGGTGATGGAACCCCGGCCCCGGAAAAAATCCGGGATTTCTTTGATAAATCACTGGAGGAAAGATTTTTATTGCTCTGGCAATCCTGGCGGACGAGTGACACCCATCAGGATCTTTCTTTGACCCCGGATCTCCAGATTGAGGGCATCCTGGAATTGGACCCCGGTCGGGTTCGGGAATTGTTGATTAGCTTATTAAAGGATCTGGATCCGGAAACCTGGTGGAGCATTGAATCGTTTATCTCCCAAGTTAAAGAAAAATACCCGGATTTTCAGCGCACAGGGGGGGAATATGATTCCTGGTACATCAAGAGTAAATCAACTGGAGAATACTTAAGGGGATTTAATCACTGGGATGATGTAGAAGGGGAGTTGTTAAAATACTTGCTTGCAGGACCGATGCATTGGCTGGGGCTGCTGGATTTGGGATTAGTTGAGGATGAAGGTCAACCAGCGTCTTTTCGATTTTCCGCCTACGCTGGTGATTTGTTTAACAACCAGTTGCCGAGCATAGCCATCAGGAACCCTGAGGCAATCCAAATCCGCTCCAAAGGGGAAATCAGGATGACAACGAATGTTCCCCACAAGACCCGTTACCAGGTTTCTAGATTTTGTGAGTGGTATCCGGTTAAAGCAGAAGCTTATCTATACACGATATCGCCGGCTTCCCTAAACAGGGCAGAAAAGCAAGGATTGCTGGTGGCCCACTTATTGTCTCTGTTAACAAATTATGCTGAAGCTATACCACCGAATATCCTTGCGGCCCTGGAAAGGTGGGAAAAACAGGGAGTTCAGTCTTCCGTTGCCCAAAGAACCATTTTAAGATTGGGTTCCCCTGCTGTACTGAAATCTCTTAAAAAATCAAAGGCCAGCCGGTATATCCTGGAGCAGCTCGGCCCCACGGTAGTTATTATCCGGGAAGGCAGTGAAGATAAAATTGCAGAGGTTCTGGTTGAATTGGGATTCTTTTTGGAGCTTGAGGATTAGACAGGTTCCCAAACCTGATAGATACTTAAATCTCCCTCTTTTCCATCCGAGAAAAATGATTCTTTGATCCTGAAACCGGATTCGTCTGCCAGGAGGGATAGTTCCTCGGGGGTGAAATGATGTACGTACCGAGTACCCATCCCGCCGCGTCTCCAATCAAGAAGGTAATCTCCCTCATCGAGGTCTTTTTCAGAGAAACCTGCTTCATTCCAGGGAATGATTCTTCGCAGAAGCCGGGGACTTCTTAAGAACTGCCAGTTAGAATGAAAGAAGCATCCCTGATCAGAAATATGCCGGCGGATATTGTTGCACACATTTTTTCGCCCCTCATGACCCGGGACATGATGGAGGGCGGCAAACGATAATACAACATCAAAAGGAGTTCCTGGAAGCAAACCAGACCAGTCTGTCTCTGAAAGGTCCAGCTCTAAAAACTCCGCCGGGAACTCAGCAGGAATTCCAAGGCCTGCTTTTTGAAGTAAATTGGAACTGAAATCTGTTCCGAGGTAAGAGCCGGAAAAATCTTTCCTGGCTAATTCGCGGGCAAGTTCACCATTGCCGCAGCCTAAGTCCAGGATGCTGCTCTCCGATTGAAAGCGGTTGACCAAACTCAGGACACCTGGTTGAAGCCGTTGCCTGGTTTCAGAAAAATCTTCAGCAAAGCTTTGGTAAAATTGATGATTAAGGGAAAGAATTCTACTGGCTGTCTCTGGTTTCATATTTCTATTATACGTTATGGTTGCGGCAGTCCAGCCCGTCTCAATTGCTTCATTAATCCCCATTACTGGGGAAGATTGATATGACAACTAAAAAGAAAGAGGACAATTCCCCGGAACTACCGGCCTATAGTGAAGCTGAACTCTATTTGGCTGAGCTGACATTAAGAGATATTGAAGCAGGGAAAGAAGTGTTTCAGGCTATCCGGGGTCATCCGCTGCCGGGTGGGGCTGGATTTTTAAGCAAACATACCCTGATCACTGCCTACAGGAATCAAGTAAGAGATGGCACCCGTCAGCAAGATCGGGATTTACTGAAAAAGATCCGGCTTAAACCCATGCGGACAATGTCCGGCGTTACGACGGTAACAGTGCTCACCAAGCCTTATCCCTGTCCGGGACAGTGTATCTTTTGCCCGGATTACGAGGAAATGCCGGTGAGTTACCTGCCCGATGAGCCAGGGGCGATGCGGGCTCTTTTTCATCAATACGATCCTTTTTCGCAGGTTGCCTCTCGAATTGAAGCGCTTTACGAAATCGGTCATCCGACCGATAAAATTGAACTTTTGGTTCTGGGTGGTTCCTGGACTGTCTATCAGGACGATTACCAGACCTGGTTTATCAAACGCTGCTTTGATGCTATGAACGGAGTTGAGTCTGAGACCCTTGAACAAGCTCAGGAAATAAATGAAAAAGCACAGCATAAGAATGTCGGATTGGTATTGGAAACCCGGCCTGATTTGATTACACTGGCGGAACTCTCCCGGATGAGGGAATTAGGAGTCACAAAAGTCCAGATGGGTATACAAAGCCTTGATAATCACATCCTGGAATTGAATCAAAGGGGACATACCGTTGAAGAAGCAATGGATGGTGTGGCTTTACTGCGGGCTGCCGGTTTTAAAATCGTTTTACATTGGATGCCCAATTTGCTGGGAGCGACAATAGATTCTGACCGGAGAGATTTTGCCCGTTTGTGGCAAGATTTTTCCCCGGATGAATTAAAGATTTATCCCACTCAGTTGCTAAAAAACACTCAATTGTATAATATCTGGAAGGAGGGGGAATATACACCCTATTCAACCGAAGAATTAATTCAGCTTATAACTGATATTAAACCTACTATCCCCCGCTATTGTCGAGTGAACCGGGTGATCCGGGATATTCCTTCCCCGAATGTTGTGGAAGGAAACAAACGAACCAGTTTGCGCCAGGATATCCAGCTTGAGTTAAGACGCCGGGGTGAGATCTGTCAATGCATTCGCTGCCGGGAAGTCCGCGGACAGGAAATTGACACCACTAACCTGGAATTGAATGACCTGGTTTATTTCAGCAATGGGTGTGAAGAACATTTCCTTTCCTACGACACACCGGATGATCATCTGGCAGGTTTTTTAAGGCTTTCCTTGCCAGGACCAGCTGCAGTAAATACGGGAATAAAGGACCTCGAGCAAGCGGCGATTATCAGGGAAGTTCATATATACGGGGAATCTCTCCCTGTTGGTCAGGAAAAGAAAGGAGCTGCCCAGCATGCAGGATTAGGAACAGCATTACTCCTTGAAGGAGAAAAAATTGCTGCTGAAAAGGGTTTCCAGAATATCGCTGTGATTTCGGCAGTGGGTACCCGCCGATATTATCTTGACCGTGGGTATCAACGAGGGGACCTTTATTTGGTAAAGTATTTACAGGCATAGGAAAAATTTGTGATTGAAAAGGGATTGATCTTTTTGTTTGGAGGGATGATTGGTCTCCTGGTTATGTTTATTTTCGGGAGACGTTCTAGCGTTTCAAATGGGGGAACTCAACAGGATAAGAAAATTTCCCAAAAAGCAGATAACGAAATCAATCTGAGTGTGGCCTCCAGGGCCGATACCAGTCTTGATGAGAAAATTAGCATCTCAGCTGCCAGTCTGCAAATTCTATATGATTTAAACAAATCGCTGGGATCCTCGTTGGATATTTACACAATCATTGATCAAGCCTTATCCTCGGCAATCTCGATCACGGAAAGCAAAAAAGCGGATTATTTCCGATACCAGGCTGAAGATAATTCTCTTAACCTGGTCAGATCGATTGGACGTGAACTAAATGAAATAGAGGGGATAAATCAAGATTTCACCCGGGGGAAGACAAAAATTCATTTGAAGTGGGTGCTGGAGCATAAAAAAAGCATCCTGATATCAGATACCGGAAAGGATCCCTTCTGGGAGCAAAATGGTAATTCAAAAGATCAGATATCATCCATTCTTACTGTTCCAGTATTAATCGGTCAGGACCTGGATGGCATGATTTCCCTTACCCATACGGACCGGAATAATTATTCCCGCGAGCAGAAAGATTTACTGACGGCAATAGCTCATCAGGTCGGGTTGGCGATAAATAATGCCCAGCGATTTGTAGAAGTAGCGTTCTTATTAAATTCATTGAAGGCAAAACAGGAATTACAGGATAAATTGTTTGAACATATACCTGTAGGTGTGCTTTTATTGGATAAGCAATTTAATATTTTGTCGGGAAATCAGCAGGGATTAGATTTTGTAAGTATTCTTCAACCCGATTTTGACCGGATTTCGATTTCCAGGCTTGGTGAAAAAACGATCAAGGAATTGGTTGATTGCTCTAAAGAGCCTCTTCCAGTTGACCTTAGAAAAGATGAAAACGCTCTGGAGATCTTTGAGGTGCAATTAAGGAATGCGCAAACAATCGAAGGGCAGTATTGGATTTTAATGATTTCCGATGTTACTGAAGAACGAGGGATAAAAAGCCGGATTCGGGTCCAGGAAAGGTTGGCAACCCTGGGCCAGTTTGCCGCCGGTATCACGCATGATTTTAACAATATTCTATCTGCCATCATGGTCTATTCAGATGTGATTATTCGTGATTCTCAACTCTCAGATCAGAATAGATCAAGAGTGAACGCCATCAAGGAACAATCAAAAAGAGCGACAGATTTGATTAGCAGAATCCTGGATTTCAGCAGGAATCAGCCGGTGGAACATAAGCCTTTTGATTTAATTCCATTTTTGGAGGAAACTCGCGAGCTGTTGACCCAGGTTATATCTGAAAATATTCAGATTCGATTGGAGGTCAGCCTGGTTCCGGAGATTCTGCTCATCCTGGGAGATCCTGCCCGACTGCAACAAATGATCATGAACCTGGCCCTGAACAGCCGGGATGCAATGACCGAAGGTGGGTTAATAGAAATTCTAGTTAAACCTGTTGAAATTTCCGATAACGATAGTGCGAGATTCCCCGGGATGAAACCAGGAAGCTGGGTTTTAATGCAGGTTAAGGATAATGGAATTGGGATTGCCTCTCAAGATCAAACCAGGATATTTGAACCCTTTTTCACCACCAAATCTGATCAAGGCGGAACAGGCTTGGGGTTAGCACAGGTGTATGGGATTGTAAAACAGCACCAGGGATTTATTGACCTGGAGAGCTTTCTAGGAAGTGGAACAACTTTCAAAATTCACTTGCCATTATTCTTAGGAGAGGTTGAAGAAATTCCAGAAGTACAGACGGAAGTGAAATTGGATGGCAGGGGAGAATTACTCTTGATTGTTGAGGATGATGAAAGCCTGAAAGATGCTTTGTGGAATCTATTTGAGGACCATGACTTCCAGGTACTCCAGGCAGCAAATGGGGAACAAGGATTTGATATTATCAAGCAGATTGGGGATAGAATTTCCCTGGTGATATCGGATGTAATAATGCCAATAATGGGGGGAGTGGAACTGTATCAGAAGACCCGGAAAAGCTATCCGGAGAAAAAATTTATATTTATTACCGGGCATCCCTCAAAGATCATGGACGGAGCAATAGATCAGGATCCGTATGCCAGGCTGATTCAAAAGCCGTTCTCGATGACTGATATCCTGATTCTCGTTCAGGAAATAAGAGACACAGACGAAATCAATTTTAAGTAGAAAGTAATCAGAAAATATTTACGTGATCAGTATTCTATCTCACTGATGGGATTCAGCTTGTCAAAGTTGTGTTTTGCATTGATCCATCTGACTGTGCCGGTTCTCCCACGGATGACCAGGCTCTCGGTTTCGGCGCCATGTCCGGTATACCTTACTCCGCCGAGTAATTCTCCATCGGTTATCCCGGTTGCAGCGAAGAAAACATCATTTGAGGATACCATGTCATCCATTGTGATAACTTTATCGAGGGAATAACCCATTTTAAGCCCCAGCTTCTTTTCTTCTTCGTTTCTGATAAATAGTTTTCCCTGCAGTTCTCCTCCCATAGCTCTAATAGCACAGGCTGCCAGAATGCCTTCCGGTGTTCCCCCAATACCAAGCAAGGCGTCAATGCCTGATTCTGGCAAGCAGGTCATGAGGGCCCCGGCAACATCTCCATCAGGGATTAACCTGATCCGGGCGCCAATCTCTCGAACTTCCCGGATGAGCTCATCATGCCTTGGCCGCTGAAGTATTATCACAGTAAGGTCATTGAGGGATTTATTCTCTGAAAGGGCAATTTTTTCCAAATTTTCCTGCAAGGGCGCCTCAATATTTATGAGTCCTTTTGCCTTGGGACCAACAGCAATTTTATCCATATAGACAAAAGGACCGGGGTCAAACATGGTTCCCCGGGGAGCAATTGCCACGGTAGCGATTGAATTCAGAAACCCATTTGCAAGCGGTCTGGTGCCGTCAATGGGGTCCACTGCGAGATCTACCAGGGGCGGTTTTCCCGTCCCAACCTTTTCCCCATTAAATAGCATTGGTGCCTCATCTTTTTCACCTTCTCCGATCACAATCAAGGCATCCATATTAATGGAATTAAGCACCAGGCGCATGGCGTCCACTGCGGCTTTGTCAGCAACTTCTTTTTCTCCGCGGCCCATTAAACGTCCTGCTGATAATGCAGCTGCTTCAGTTACTCGGACAAGTTCTAGGGCTAGGTTTCTAGTTGGTTTTTGGGAGTTCATGGTCACCTCATTGAAGGAATATGTAAAGAATCAAGTAATAGCCAATTGGCGCAGCCCAAAACTGGGAGTCAAGCTTGTCAAATATGCCCCCATGTCCGGGAAGAATGTCGCCAGAATCTTTACTGGAAGCCTGCCTTTTTATCATGCTCTCAGTTAAATCTCCCAGGGGTATGGCAGCGCTGATGATTAATGCTAAAAACCCTGCTTCAAAGAGTGTAATATTTATTCCGGCACTGTAAACTTGTTGGTAAAGATAAGTTAAGCCAATTCCGCTCAAAACTCCAAACAGGATTCCGCCAAAGTATCCCTCCCAGGTTTTATGGGGGCTGGTTTTGGCAGCAAGTTTGTGTTTTCCGAAACGGGATCCGATCAAATATGCTCCACTGTCAGCAAACCAAACTATTGGCAAGACAAGGAAAGTCCACCACTTGCCGTCCGGCAGCATCCTGAGAGAAATCAGGTAAGATCCCAAAAATCCGATATAAAAAAGAATGCTGAGGGAAGCACCAAAATCTGCCGCTGGATTTCCGTTATTCCGTTCATGCTGGAGAACATAATAGGCTGCTATACTAAGTAAAAAAAGTGTCAAGAGTACTGAGCTGTAGGAAAAATTGAAAAGAAATCGGCTTAAAGCCAGCAGAATTACTCCCCCTAATACCAGCGGCACTGCCGGTTTAAGGTTGATAATCCTTAATAATTTTATATACTCCCAGGCAGTGATGACCAGCAGGATAGTGATTAGCCCTAAATAATAATATCCGCCTAGGTGGATAAAAATTAATGCAAGCGGAGTGATGATAGCAGCGACTATTGTTCGTTGGCGCATAATTGGTTATTTTCCCTTGACTTGTTTTACTTTTCCGTATCGTCGGTCCCGCTCATTATAAGCCACCAACGCCTGATGGAGTCCTTTTTTATTAAAATCAGGCCAATATGTGGGGGTGAAATACCATTCAGCGTAGGCGCTTTGCCAGATCAAGAAGTTGCTGCACCGGAATTCTCCGGAAGTGCGGATGACCAAATCAGGATCAGGGCTTTCGGCTGTGTAAAGATACTTCTCAAATTGAGCATCATCAAGATTCTCAACATTTACGCCATTGGCGACTATATGTTTTACTGCCTGAAGAATTTCATCTCTCCCGCCATAATTGAAAGCCACATTCAGAACTAGAGTTTGATTGTTTTTTGTGAGCTCGATAGATTCATGAACTTTTTTCTGTAATTTTTTATCAATCCCGTCTAATCGCCCAATATGCCTGAGCTGAACCCCATTTTTATGCAGATTATTCAGTTCCCTGTCCAGCATGGTTCTGAAAATCCTCATCAATCCCTGGATTTCTTCCTTTGGGCGGTTCCAATTCTCAGTAGAAAAGGCGTAGATCGTAAGATATTTGATCCCAAATTCAGCGCTGGCTTCGATAACTTCGCGCAGATTTTCAGTTCCTGCCTTATGACCTGCAAGCCGTGAAAGTCCTTTTTCAAGTGCCCAGCGTCCATTCCCGTCCATGATGATTGCGACGTGTGTGGGTATTTTTGGAAGGGTTTCAAAAATTTCTTTACTCATGGAAAATTACAGCAGCGGTCAGCAGATATTTCAAGCTGGTTTTCTGGTCCTGATATTGACAAATTTGACGAAGATGTTTGAACTATATTTTAACAGGAGATTAAACTTCCATGATTTCCTTTTCTTTTCTTTCACAAACACCGTCAATGTTTTCAATGAAATTATCGGTGATTTCCTGTACCTTCTCCTCTCCCCGGTGCAGGTCATCTTCCGCGATAATTTTTTCGTCCTCAAAATCACGCAAGTCCCGGATGCTTTCCCGGCGAATATTACGAATAGAAATGCGGGCTTCTTCACCTTTTGCGCCTACCACCTTAACGAGCTCGAGTCTTCTTTCCTCTGTGGGAGTTGGCAGAACCAGGCGGATATTTTCTCCGTCATTATTGGGATTTAATCCCAGATCTGAGGTCAGGATTGCTTTTTCTATATTTTTTAGGGAGGCTGGATCATACGGTCGAATAAGAAGAGAGCGGGATTCCGGTACACTGATGCTGGCTAATTCCTGGAGCGCTGTTGAAGTACCATAATATTCAATTGGCAGCAGCTCAACAAGGGAAGGATTTGCGCGTCCTGTCCGGATTGAATTAAGCTCCTGGATTAAGGAGCTGATCGTTTTTTCCATCCGGTCTTCAGTTTCTTGATAAACATCCTTAAGCATTTTTTACCTCCAAAATCCAATACCGCTATTTGGACACGTTTTCTCTCGGTCTGTGAACAAGGAACGCTGAGATTTCAGCGCTGCTTAATACTATACTCGATTAACCGTTCTTGATAAAGGTAGACTTTCCTAATGGGTTCATGCTTGATTTTATTATAATAATAATCAGTCAGGACACAAGTAGAAAAACCCATCACTGAGGCGCGAAAAAGAGAAACTTCAATAATATTCAAAGATTTATTTGCCTGTAATTAATTGAAATCCGGTAGGAGGACCGCTCGATGGAGAGTCAGCGTTATTATTCAGAAACTAGTGTACCCACTTTTTCTCCCAGAAGTCCTTTTATCAGAGCATCATGATCCCACATATTTACGACCAGAATGGGCAGTTTATTGTCCATACAGAGGGATAAAGCTGTGGTATCCATTACTTCCAGGCGGCGGTTTATTGCGTCAATATAAGACAGATTAGAAAACAAAACCGCATCAGGATTTTTCGCGGGATCTGAATCGTATACCCCATCAACTTTTGTTGCCTTGATCAGGATATCTGCATCAATCTCCATTGCGCGCAGGGCTGCTGCTGTATCTGTGGAGAAATAAGGGTTTCCTGTGCCAGCTCCAAAGATTACTAACCGCTTCTTTTCAAGGTGGCGGATTGCCCGGCGGCGGATATACGGCTCTGCGACAGCTCTCATTTCAATTGCCGATTGCACCCGGGTGATTACCCCCTGGCGTTCCAGTGCATCCATCAGTGCCATGGCATTCATTACTGTCCCCAGCATGCCCATATAATCTGCCGTGGCCCTGTCCATACCCCTGTCCAGCCCCTGGCGCCCCCGCCACAGGTTTCCTGCACCGATGACGACGGCTATTTCAATCCCTAAATCATAAACAGCTTGGAGGTGTTCAGCCAGATCCTCTGCCTTAACCGGGTCTATGCCGAATCCTTCTGGTCCTGCCAGGGCTTCACCGCTGATTTTTAGCAGAATACGCTTATATACCAGGTTTTTATTCATAGATAATCCTTGTTAGATAATTCTTCTGGTCATTATTATATAAGAAAAAAGCCAACCTGCTGGTTGGCTTTTTATTCTTATTCTATGCTTTCGCCTCGTTCCCATCTCTCAAAACGGCGGATGACGATATTTTCACCGATTGTTGCGATCTTATCATGCAGAAGCTCTTGAATAGTGAGCTCATCATCGCGGATATATGCCTGTAGCAGCAGGCAATTTTCCGCTTTGAATTTCTCCACCATCCCTTCCAGGATTTTATCAATGATGTTATCCGGCTTTCCTTCTTCCTGATATCGAGTACGGGCAATTCCTTTTTCGTGCTCTATCACTTCGTCTGGAATCTGGTCTTCCTTGACCCACCTGGGAGCTGCAGCGGCAATTTGCAGGGCAACTTCATGGGCAAATTGTCGGAATTCTTCTGACCGGGCAACAAAATCAGTTTCACAATTGATTTCCACCATCACGCCTACCCGACCATCTCCGTGAGAGTACAGCTCAACTACACCTTCAGAAGCATCTCGGTCAGACCGTTTAGCAGCCTTTGCCAATCCTTTTTGCCTTAGGTAATCGACGGCTTTGTCAAAGTCGCCTTCAGCGTTCTGGAGCGCTTCCCTAACATCCAGGATACCGGATCCAGTCGCGTCACGTAATTTTTTAATTAACTCTACAGAAATTTCCATTTGATTTATGCCTTCTCTGTATCTTCTTCTTTGTTTTCTTCAGCTGGTGTATCACCAGATTCTTCTTTTTCACTTTCTTCAGCTGGCGCATCACCAGGTTCTTCTTTTTCACTTTCTTCAGCTGGCGTATCACCAGATTCTTCTTTTTCATTTTCTTCAGCTGGCGTATCGTCAGATTCCTCGACTTCTTTTTCCTGATCTAATTCGACCGCTTTATCATCTTTTATCTTAGCTAATGTGGATGCACCCAGCAGGTCCTCGTCACTCAATTCGTCCCGGAGTTGCTCTGGCATCTGGGCTTCAGCATCAGCTGCTTCCAGATCAGCTTCGTGGTCTTTCCGCATATTGATGCCGTCGCTGACAGCCTGGGCGATGATCGAGACGATTAATTGAATGCCCCGGATCGCATCATCGTTGGCAGGAATAACATAGTCAATTTGTTTCGGAGAGCAGTTAGTGTCAACCATTGCCACAACTGGGATCTTTAATAAGTTTGCTTCATGAACAGGAATTTCCTCTCGAGAAACATCAACCGCAAATAGCAGACTGGGGATTCCATCCATTTCACGGATGCCACCCAGGCGGCTTTCCAAACGTTCAATTTCCCTGGTCATTCCCAGTGCTTCTTTTTTCGTTCTGATTTCAAATTCACCACGATCGCGCATGCCTTCCAAGCGTTCCAGCTCGTGGATCCGTTCCCGGATGGTTTGCCAGTTGGTGAGTGTGCCACCCAACCAGCGCCCGATCACGTAGGGCATGCCTACTTTTTCGGCGTTCTTTTTGATGATATCCTGCGCCTGGCGTTTGGTGCCCACAAACAGGATCGATCCTCCACCGGCGACGGTATCGCGGACAACTTCGTAAGCTTCTTCCAAAGCCTGGACAGTTTGCTGGAGGTCAATGATGTGAATATCATTCCTGGCAGCAAAAATGTATTCTTCCATGTATGGATTCCATTTCTGAGTGCGGTGACCGAAATGAACTCCGCTTTCCAATAGTTCTTTCATCGATACAATAGGCATATTTAGCTCCTTGCGTTTAGCCTCCGTTTCCGTCGTTCCTTCCGGCACCAGAGATTAATCTCTGGCACGCACCGTTGGGTCGGGAAACGTGTGTGATTCAAAATTTGTCCCGCATGATTGCGGGATCGAGAGCAGTATATCATGTGGGAGAGATTTCGTCTAGATTAGGGGAATCCCGGGTCGATATTCAGGAGGAATAATTTAAGTGCGACCTGTTCTTATGTTAGACTATTTCAAGAGTGATTGAATCTTTAACCTTTTTCTACAGTAGGAGGAGGGATATATGAGCGAAGAACAAGTGAGAAGAGAGGAATTTAAAGTAAGTGGGGAAGCCCTGGTTGATAAAATCAAGGAATTAGCCCATGAAGGCAATATCCGCCGGATCATCATCAAGGATAAATCTGACCGCACCCTGGTTGACATTCCCCTGACATTTGGAGTGATAGGAGCCCTGCTTGCGCCCCAACTGGCAGCTATCGGCGCTGTTGCGGCATTGGTTACCAATGCAACCCTTGTGGTTGAGATTGTGGAAGAGGGTTAATTAATAAAAAAGGATCCCGGAGTTTTTAAAACTCCGGGATCCTCTTAACTCCGGGATCTTCTTAAGTTGACGCTTTATGGAGAGGGTAGTATACTCTGGTTTGAAAATTGAATAAAAACCTTCGGGGCAGGGTGAGCGAAAGCAATTCCCAATCGGCGGTAAAGCCCGCGAGCGTCAGGAATGGCGCAGGATCCGGTGAAACTCCGGGGCCGACGGTATAGTCCGGATAGGAGAAGGTATTCCAGGTTGTTCTAAACCTGTGTGGCACTCTGAAAGCCCCGAAAGCTAATTAGCTTTCGGGATTTTAATTTCAGAAGACCTTTATCCTAACTTATGCCGCCCCGCCATCACCGGCGGTTTTTTGGTTAAGGGTTTTAAATCTTTATGAAAGTTATTCTTAAATTTCTAAAAAAAGTTGGATTTATCATACTTTCTTTAGCAGTCGGTTTAATTCTCTGGCAGGCTTTTACAACATATAGCGATATTCCCTCTTTTATTTTTCCTACACCCTTTGATGTTTGGGAGAAATTCCTTTCCGTAGCCCGGGATGGATCTTTGTTATTCCACACCCTGGTGACCCTCCAGGAAGTTTTGCTCGGGCTTACCCTGGGTTTGGGTGCCGCTACTCTGACTGGATATTTACTGGCGAAATCACGAACTGTAGAAAGAGTGTTATCTCCCTATATTGTTGCCAGTCAATCAATTCCTATTGTAGCCATTGCACCCTTGTTGGTAATCTGGCTTGGACCAGGCATCTTCTCCAAAATCCTCACCAGCGCTTTGATTGTCTTTTTCCCGGTGCTGGTGAATACAATTGTGGGTATTCGTTCTGTTCCAGTGGAGCTATATGAACTAATGAGGTCCCTCCAGGCTAACCACTGGCAGCGGATAATCAAACTCGAAATTCCAGCTGCCCTGCCGGTTTTTCTGGGTGGATTAAGAATTGGCGCGACTCTGGCGGTTATCGGTGCCGTTGTGGGAGAATTTGTGGGAGCTGATAAAGGATTAGGATTTTTAGTGAACGTTGGCCGGGGATTGTACGATACATCCCTGGTATTTGTGTCGGTATTTACCCTGGTTATTCTGGCCTTGGGACTGTATGGATCGGTTGTATTCCTGGAAAGCCGCTTGCTTTCCTGGAAAAAAAGGGAATAACGGTTACTTAATGTATGTCTGGGAGAAATGAGATGAGAAGGTATATCGGAGTATTGTTTGCTGTCCTGGTTTTGTTCTTAACCGCTTGCAGTGGGAAAACACCGCTTCAAGAACCCTCCAATGAGCTTACCCATATTCGTCTGCCAATGGGTTATATTCCCAATGTCCAGTACGCTGCTTTTTATACTGCGGTGGAAAAAGGATTTTTTGCTGAAGAAGGGATCGAACTTGAGTTTGACTATGCTTATGAAACTGATGGTGTGGCATTGGTCGGGGCAAACGAACTCCAGTTTTCGATTGTATCCGGAGAGCAGGTTCCCATTGCCCGGGCAGAGGGATTGCCTGTTGTGTATGTCATGGCCTGGTATGAAAAATATCCCATTGCCGTTATATCCAGGTCAGAACTGAATATCCAAAAACCTGAAGATTTAGCGGGAAAACGAGTTGCGCTGCCGGGATTGTTCGGGGCAAATTATGTTGGTTTTAGAGCTCTCTTAGGAGAAGCAAACCTCAAGGAAAGTGATTTGACCCTGGAGTCGGTTGGATTTAACCAGGTAGAGATCCTGGCTGCCGGCACTAGCGACGCAGTAGTGGTTTACGTGGCTAATGAACCAGTTCAATTAGAAGCCCAGGGGTATGATTTAAACCAGATCCTGGTATCTGACTATTTGGACCTGGTATCGAATGGATTGTTGACCAATGAAACAACCATATCAGAAAATCCGGATCTGGTCCGGAGAATGGTCTCAGCAGCTTTGAAAGGTATCCAGTATACAGTGGAAAATCCTGAAGAGGCCTATGAAATCAGTAAAAAGTATGTCGAAGGGTTGGAAGATGCCGATCAGGAGGTCCAGATGGGAATATTGAGAGCCTCAATAAATCTTTACCAGACTGATCCCTACGGCTACAGCCATCCTGCTGCCTGGACTAACATGCAAGAAGTGTTAATGAAGATGGATTTGATGAAAAAAGAGATTAATTTGGAAGAAGCTTACACAAATGAATTCAGTCAATAATCAACAACCCTTGCTTGAAGTAAAAAAATTGGGTGTGACCTATACCGATGAGAAAGGGTCTCTGCAGGCGATTAATGAGATCAGTTTTTCCGTTGAACGGGAACAGTTCATCTGTGTTGTAGGGCCGTCTGGAAGCGGAAAAAGCACTTTGATCCGCATTCTGTCCGGTTTGTTGGCTCCGACCACTGGTGCAGTATTTCTTGATGGATCAGAAATAAAAAAACCCCGCCAGGGAGTGGGTATCGTATTTCAAAAAGCCAATTTAATGCCCTGGCGCTCAGTACTGCGGAACATTACCCTCCCGCTGGAGATTAAAAGTGTCCCGATTAAAGAGGCAGAATTCAAAGCCAGGGAATTAATTGAACTGGTTGGCTTGAAAGGCTTTGAAGATTGGCTTCCCCAGGATTTATCTGGTGGTATGCTGCAGCGAGTGGCGATTGCCAGGAGTCTGGTACAGGATCCTGAATTGCTGCTTTTAGATGAACCCTTTGGAGCGCTGGATGCCCTTACCCGTGAAAAAATGGGAGCTGAGCTGCTGCGAATCTGGAGAGCCAGAAAAAAAACTGTTATTATGATCACCCATGACATATCTGAAGCTGTCTTTTTGGCAGATCGGGTGTTGGCGATCAGCCCCCAGCCCGGTAATTTAAGATTGGACTTAAAAGTGGATTTAGAACGACCGCGTCACGAAGAAGACAGATTCACTCCAGAGTTTGTGGGGTTAACCCAGCAGCTGCGCGAGGCAATTGAGTAATTCCTTGTCTTGTTTTTCGTCACAAGATCAGGACAGAAAATAATCCCGACTAGAGAAATTTTGTGTTAACATTATTCAGTCGGGTTTTAATGGTTATTTAATCAGTGGAGTTAATGTTTATGGAAGAATTGCAGCCTATAGAAGCGCATCCCAGGAAAGGAAATCAGTTAAAATTTATTATTGGCGGAGTGGTTATCGTTGCGGCAATCGTTTACTTGATTGTCTCCTCGTTATCTGCCAATGTGCAGTACTTTTTAACAGTTGAGGAAGTTCTGAACAAGCAGTCGGCAGGGGAACTGGCAGGACGCAATGTTCGCGCATCTGGAGCTGTCCTGGGGGACTCAATTCAATATAATATGGATACGCTGGAATTGTCGTTTACTATTGTTCACGTCCCGGGGGATAATCTATTGCTTGAGGAAGAAGGCGGATTAGCCAGAGCCCTACACAATGCCGTGATGGATCCAAGTCGGCCCAGACTGGACGTGATATATTATGGACCCGTACCAGACCTTCTTCAAAATGAAGCTCAAGCCATCATTACCGGTGAGGTTCTTGCTTCCGGAGTATTTGAAGCTGATGAAATTTTGTTAAAATGTCCTTCAAAATATGAAGGATCTGTTCCGGATCAAATAGAGACAGAATAATAATACCCATAAAATATTAATGGCAGGGAGATAGTTAATGGCAGCTGATATTGGTTTTGGATCTTTGTTAATAACTTTGGTCGTTTCAATTTACGGAATTGGTGCAGCATTCTATGGTGAGCAGAAGAAACAGAAAGCCTGGGTTCTCAGCGCAAAGCGGGCAATGACCCTTGTATTCCCGCTTCTGACTATCTCTGTTGGATCCCTTGTATATCTCCTATTGACGAATCGATTTGAATTTGAGTATGTCGCTAAAGTCTCCAGTTTGAGCATGCCGGATTATCTCAAGATCACCGCTCTCTGGGGAGGACAAGCAGGGTCGCTGCTTTTCTGGTCCTGGCTGCTGGCGGGTTTCACTTCTGCTGTTACGCTTCGGAAATGGGACCGGGATCAGGATTTGCTGCCTTGGGTAATTGTGATCAGTTTAGCAACCCTGGCATTTTTTGTATTGTTAAATACTTTTTTTGAAAATCCATTTGTCAGTTATTGGCAGACTTCAGAGGGAATCACAACAGCATTTTCCCGCCCTCCTGGTGGTATTCAGCTCTTTCCCAGGGATGGATCTGGATTAAATCCGCTGCTGCGGCACCCGGGGATGATCATTCATCCTCCCATGCAGTATCTGGGATTTGTTGCTTTTATTATTCCCTATGCGTTTGCCATGGCTAGTTTAATTACCAGACGTGCAGATGACCGCTGGATTCAGCTCTCCCGGCGCTGGACATTATGGGCTTGGCTCTTTCTTTCCCTGGGATTGGTTTTAGGAGCCCGCTGGGCGTATGATGTCCTGGGATGGGGAGGATATTGGGGCTGGGATCCAGTAGAGATCTCTGCTTTGATGCCCTGGCTGGCGGGAACGGCTTTTTTACATACCGTACTAATCCAGGAAAAGCGGGGCATGTTTAAACAGTTAACCATGGTTTTAATAATCCTGACCTATAACCTGGTTATCTTTGGAACTTTCCTGACTCGCTCTGGATTACTATCCTCGGTGCATGCTTTTTCGAAAAGCTCGATCGGCCCAATATTCTTGGGCTTTATCGCACTGAACCTGATTGGTTCATTGTGGCTGCTGAACAAGCGATGGAGTTACCTCAAATCCCGGCAGGTGCTGACTTCATTCTTTTCCAAGGAATCATTGATCATCATCAGTGTCGTGCTCCTTTTAGGGATCCTGAGTGATGTTCCCAAAAATTTCTGAACTGGTGACAGGGCAAAAGGTTACAGTAGGGCCGCCATTTTATGAACGGGTTGCTGGCCCAATCCTGGGCGGCATGTTAATGATTATGGTGATCTGTCCCCTGGCCGTCTGGAGTTATGCTTCATTTAAACACCTGGGGCGCTTGCTTTGGAAACCATTTATCGTGTCATTAATTGGAATTGCCTTGCCGCTTTATGGAGGGCTAACACGCTGGCCTGCAGTAGTGGCTTTCTGGTTGGTGGCATTTGTGCTGGCCGTGAATGCTTTTGAATTCTTCCGGCGTACAAGAGTG